>NFYZ01006934.1_pt1 | contig 12201 bp, 12 predicted proteins | sample 1092561 | NCBI WGS metagenome assembly NFYZ01 (sample SAMN03609887, study PRJNA323583) | gut metagenome | isolation source: feces | host: Rattus norvegicus | place: Malaysia | collected 2013 | reverse complement strand
TACCATAAGAAAGACCACCTTCAAAGTCTTCAATCATCTTATCACCAAGAGGAGTAGCAAAATCATTTGCACGAGCCTCATTGCGAATAGCTTGATCAAAATCTTCCATGAAACCTTTACCACCCATAAGAACTACTTCCATAGAGCCAGTATCAGTATCTTTATCGAGAATATCACCAATAGTACGTTCAATCTTATTCAGAGTAAGAACTTCACCATAAGTATCATAATTAGATTCACGACAAATCTGCATCATACCAGCAGTATGAGGGATAGGCTGACCATTATCGGGATCAATAAGAAGAACTTCACCATTCTCGTTACGGTTATATTCAGCAAGCCAAAGACGCTCTTCATCCATGATACGACATTGAATGTCATGTTGACGCATTTCTTCATTAATCCAAAGATTAGTTGTACCACCACTCTTAGTCTTAAATTCGTAGCTTACAACAACATTAGAAATATTACCTGCAATTTCCTTAGAATAACGGTGGAACTCAAGTTGAGAAGTCATCTTACCAGGCCCCATAACATTACTCCTATTACCTTTAGAATACGATTCACTAATGGTAGGAGCAGTCATAGACCAATATTTACCAGCCTTAAGATTCTCAGGATCTACAAATACATTAGGATCAGGAGTAGTAAGTTTAAGACGATAAACATAACCACCATGAGCACCTTCACCAAGATCCTTCATAATACGAACTTGAGTTACACCATCAGGAGCAATCAAACCATATTGTTCAATAAGCCAATGAGTAGCAAACTCAACATCAAACATAGCACCACCCTTACCAGGAGTAGTATTAGCTGTATTAAAGTAAACAATATAATCATTGAACTTCATACGACCCATAGTCTTCCAAGTCCACTGAATAGTTTTAATGTCTTTAACACCAGTACTACCTTGACCCTCAGTAAGGAATGTCAGAGGAAACCTATCATCATCCATACCATAAGTGTATGTCAGAGTATTATTAATTTCCTCCGGTTTAGAAAGCATAAGATGAGCAATAGTTTCCTCATTAGAGTAACCACGATCATCATAATTACCACGAGCTACTTCTCTAAGTTTATACATACTTATTAAAGTTTAATTAATTAATTTATTAAAATATTAAAGGATTATATCATCAATGTTTGTCTTACCTGTTTGTTTTTTAACAACTTTAACAGTTTTAGCGGCACGTGATTGTTTAGATCTAACAACAAGTTTACGAACTTCGTTTTCTTTAATTGCCATATCTACTAAATCTTTATAACTACCACCTGTATACATAAGCCAAGCATCAAGTAATTCTCGATTAAGATATTCTTCATCAGTAAGCTCATTAAGAGATTTAGTATAACCTGTCATTCTATTACCTTCTTCATCCTCATAACAAGCATTTGAAATATAATCAAAGAAATCATTAGAATTACAAATTACTTTTTTACCATCAATCTCCCTAGTAAAGTTCTCAGGAATTTTATATCCTCCAATAACTCTACTATTAATTATATTATGAACATTAGTCCAATATGTTCTAAGACGCTCATTTTCAGCTTCACGCTGTTCAGCAGCTTTAGTTTCGATGTCCTTACGAACTTCTTCATCTTTAGCTACAAGAGCACCAAGTTGTTCTTTAGCATAATTATAAAGATTGCCACTATCACGAAGCCAATTAATATAAGTATCATTAATAGACTTATTACCAAATTCATTGGCAGCCATCTTAATAATAGCTATTTGTTGAGCTTCATTATTCTCTTCAACTTTAATACCACTTCTATCAGGAATTTCACCAAAACCTCTAGGAGTACCTGTAAGTTGAACGTAATCGACAAATTGTTTAACTAAAGGATTAGCTGAATAAAAACGATTAAGAGTAGCTTCTTGAATTTCATTACTCTTATAATCAATGACAGAATTAACAAAATCTTTAATACCTTTAGGAGTATTATCAAATTCTATTTCATTTCCGTTATCATCTCGAAGATCTACATCAAGAGTTTCTTTAAGAGTATTTACATCAAAAGCTTCTACTTCATTATCTTCAACTTCATTATCTTGAAGAAATTTAGCTACATCTTTAGCTTCTTTAAAAACATTACCTTTTTCATCTACGAGATCACCGTTATCTACGATAGTATAAGTAACACCATCATATTCAATTTGATCACCAACTGTTAATTCCCCCGTAGAAGAGTTGTTATCATCATTGTCAGTATTCTCATCATCTTGATTATCATCATTAGGTGTAGACGTATTTGTAATATCATCTACATCATTTCCATTAAGATGAGTAACATCATCTTTGTTATCCTGCACATCAGGATTATCTACATTATTAGTAGGATTTCCTTGATTACCTGTGCCTTCAAAATCAATGTCATTTAAAGCCATAATATTAGTATCTGTTTTATGATTACTATTAGATTATCTAATTGCTACAAAGATAAACTCTTTTGCTTCAATATCCAAATAAATGTAAAGATTTTTATTAGAAATATTACTATAATTAGCATTTCGATGATTATTACTGTCATTATTAGGAATATTACTAAATGTTAAATGCCGAATGTGTATTTATTACTGCTAAGAAAATAGACCGTCTGTGGCTTCATAGTAAGCTCTATGCTGGCTTAAAATTGCTAAGCTGTAGAGTTGTATTACTCGACAAAATAAGTGGCTTAAATCAAATAAAAATAAATGGCGTTTAATAAAAGAATCCTCTTGATAATCATTAAGACTATCAAGAGGACTAAGAATAGTTCAGAAATGCACTAACTATTTATCGTATTTATTTTTATTAGTTTTAGCTATTTTAAGTTGAGTATCAATTTCTTTCTTTTTAACTTCTCTATCAGCAGCTTTACTATAAGTATCAGCCATAAGCTTTTCTCTCTCAACTTGAATCTTTTGTTGTTCAAGATTATTCTTATTAGTTTCAGTTATTGCGGCAAGTCTATTCTTAGCTTCTTCACTACTACCATCAGAAGCAAGAAGTGACATATCAACATCAACATATTTAAGTTGCATTTCATATTGATATTTAAGTTCTTCGGTAAGTCTATCTTGTTCACCTTTAGCTGCAATCTCTTGAAGTTTAGCTTGTATTTCTTGTTGTTTAAGCATTTGTTCTGCTTGTTGCATCTGTTCTTCATGTTGACGTTTAATCTCCATGAATTTCTCTACAGTAGCTTTAATTTGAGTAACATTATCTCCAGATATTGCAGCAAGAGCCATATCAAGATCTCCATTTTGAGCAGCACTAAAAGCCCATTGACGAAGTTGTTGAATCTTATCAACTTCTTTAGAATCATTGCGAACTGTAGTAGAATAATCAGAAGATATAAAACTTTCAACATCAAGACTTATAAAACGACGTTTTCCTATTTCATCCCAATAAGAAGTATCAAGGCCATCGATATATGCAAGTTTACAATAATCAAGATCTCTATTATAATCAGCTTTTCTAAATTCATCAAACATCTGAACTAGAATAACCATACCCATAGAAGAACGAGTAATAGCTTCTTGAGTTGTAGAAGCTCCAGCTGATTGAGCAATATCTCCATATCTTTGAGCATTCATATCAACCATCTCTCTAGCTTCAATTTTTGTAGCTTCCATAAGATTAGTAAGCTGAGTAATATAATCACCCATGTTAGCATTAAGTAATCTTATCTGTTGAGCTTTAAGAGAATTTGTATCTTCAGAATCATCATATAAAAGAACTCCATCAGCAGCCATTTTATAAATTTTATCTTCTGAATTGGATGCAATAAGAGATTCAGGAAGAAGAAGAATAAGCATTTTATTCTTAGCAATAACCATTTCTCTATGATAAGCAAAGATATTACGCATAACTTGATAAGGAGTAATAAGTTTAATAATACTAAATTTACCCATCATAGGAAGAACTTCCATTATTCCATTATAAGGAAGTTTACCTTTACGATTAAATGCTATAGGTCTAGCTTTAATAGGATAAATAGAATTATATCTTCCACCTATACGATAACCTTCATAAACTTGAGATTCCCAAACCCATTCTATACTTATATCTCCCATTTCTTTATTAAGTTGATAACCTTCTTCTACAACACGAGTTCCTTGTATACCAGCTTGATTTATATAAGTAAGAATACCTTGTTTAGCCATACCTCTCCAAACAACGTGCCAAACTTCAAATAGTTGATTATTTTCAGCATGAAGAGTTATAGGCTCTTTCTTAAACATTTCTCTTTCTCCTTTAGTAAACTTCTCACAAACATCAGGATAATTCTCAAACATTTGTGTATAATTAAGACGAGTTATACCGTTATTTGAAGAAGCTCTACCATAATATAAATCAAGAAAATGTTTATCTTTCTCTGTAAGCATATCATCGAACATATCAAGAATTTGCTGATAAGACATCATCATCTTACGAGCAAACATATCATGATCTTCTACAAAGAAATTATCATTAGGAATAGGATAAGCTTCAAGTACAGGAACATGTTCTTTGAATAAATCAGAACCTCTTACATCAGAATACGAATAGCATTCTCCAAGAGAAACAAAATCAAAGAAAGAAGAAAGATATATTATATTATCTTTTGTCATTGCTCTAACATAGTCTAGAACATCTTGACCTTGTTGACTTTCTTTATCTATATATTTAGCATTAAAATCCTCAATAAATTGTTGAGGATCAGGCATAAGAGTACTAGGATCTATAGAAGAAGGATCTTGACCTTGTTTAACAGCTTGATTAGTAGCTTCTTGAAGTTTAGCTTCAAGTTCTGTTTTGAACTGTTCCATAGCTTGAGTTACAAGAATCTCTTTAAGTTTAGCATTTTTATTTACTATAATATTAGGATTCTCTGCTCCAACTACAAATTCATGAACACCTTTAAAATATTCAGATACATATCTACGAATAATATCTGACATAATATCAAGATTACGCATAGTAGCAGGAAATCTTTGATATTTTTCATTAGAACTATTATACGGATTAAGAGTCTTTTTATAAAACTCATTTGGCATATCTCCACGAAGAATACCAAGTTGTAATTCAGTATTAGCTCTATCGTTAAAACTAAGACCAGCATCAATTACATAATCAATGCAATTAGCATACCAATCAGCTTTTTGTTTTTCACTACTACTAACTTTCTGAGATGGAAAATTAGCATTATAATTAGGCATCATAATTTATTATAATTTTACAAGTTCATAATCTTTATAATCTAAAACTTTAGAAAGTATATGTTCTAAAAGATAAGTATAAGCTTCATTAGCTTCATTTTCAATACAAGGTATTCCTATATAAGATAATACTCGAATAACACAATGAAGGCATTCATGAGCTGCAATAGATATATCTTCAATACTTTCAGGATGTTTAGGAAGTTCTATTATTCCATTTCCTGTAGTATTATACCAATAAGAAGCTACTGCTTCATCATCACTTTCTATAATACTTTCTACAAGTTTTTCCCAACTAGTAGGAATATCGTAAGTTGAAACCCATTGTTTAAATTCATCATGAGTTCCAATAAATACTGTAATATCTCTTTTATAAATATCTATATGTATAGTTTTAAATTTAGCCATGACATTAGAACCAAGCTCTAGTTAATATATTTCTCTTATCATCATCTGTAATGATTTTCTTACGATGTGCAAGTTCTTTAGCAGCTTCTATATCACAAAGACGCCATTGAAGAGCGCGTATAATCATTTCAGAAACTCTATCGAAGTTACCAACACTATTCCATTTTTTAAGTTCAAGAATAGATTGATAATCATAAATAGTTTGAAACAAATAAACATCATTACCAAAATCATCTTGTCCAACTACAGAATAAAGCATTTCTTTAAGTAATCGAAGACCTTCAAGTTTCTTTGTTCCATCTCCCATGTTAACACCATAAGTAGACACTACATTGCCTTTAATAGAAGTATCCCAAATTTGAACAGGATCTTTCATAAGATATTTAAGTGCTTTCCACTTAGTAAAATTACTTACAGTTTCACCACGGTTAATTTCAACTCCAGTAGTTCCAATACAATTATAGTATTTAGCAAGAAGTAAACAAATCTTATCAGCTTCTTCAAGTTTTTCAGGACGACCGTAATATGCAGCAACAAGTGCTGTTTTAAATCCATTATATTGACAAGGATTCATCCAAACTTTAATAGAGTTATGAGAATGTTTATTAGTAATAAGTTTATTCTCTTTATTTACACCAACAGGGTCATAACTTATAGAATAAAGTCCAGGAGGAGTTCCAATAACTTGTTTACCTTCTTTATTTACATAAGGAACTTGCATTGGATTAAACCATTTTCTTATACAGCCATGAGGATGTTCATGACCTTTACGAGGAACACCTTCTATCCAATCATAATAATCTTGCTTATATTTACCACCTTCAGCTGCTATACGAGCATTAGTTTTAAATATAACTTTACCTTTATCTTCAAATAACCAACCATCTGCATGAAACTTAAAACTATTATCAGTTCTAAGACGCTCTTCCCAAGCCATTAATTCTTCACTACTAAAAAGATTTTCAGTAGCAGAACTAAAAGACTCAGCAGGCATAAGGGCATATTGACCAAGATAATTAATATATTCAGCAAATGTTTTAGCTGTTTCTTTTTTATGATTGCGTTCATTATAAGCAATACGAAGACCAAGTTCTATATTAGAATTACCATCTTGATCCATCGCATATTGATCTCCAATCTGTCCTTGAAGTCCCCAAGAATAACTTTTAAAATATCCGCAAATTTCATTACGACAATCTTTGTCCCAAACATTCTCAAAAGGCATAAAATGATAAGAAAGTGGAGAATAAAAATTTTCTTCAAAAACTTGCATATTACCAGATGTAGCAGTTCCCCAACAAAATAAATTACCGGTAGTATAACTACCAGTACGCATTGCAGGTTCTGTTACAGCCATAAATTCATCAAAGTTTTCCATAGTAGAAAGCTCTTCTACTTTAACATTAACTGCATCTTTACCAATAGCACAATCAGGATTATTCATTGCAGATACAGTAAATAAAGCAGAATTCCAGCTTTTAGGACTAACTACTCCACTAGGTAATTTAAAACCAAGACGAAAGTTTTCTTTATCAGTTGATATAATACCTTTTACAAAAGGAGTTTTAGTTTCATAAAAACGAAGATTATTAATAGTAAAATCAGTAAGACCTCCTGTAGCTACAAGATACTTTTTATCAGCAGCAACATGAATTTGGACTTTACGAGGCTGAAGATTAATCGTATTAGCACTATCTGCGGCCATAATATAAGAGAATCCACCACGACGAGTTTTATCTATAATAAGATGAAAACCATTTCGTATAGCAAATTCCATTACATGAAAAGTCCAAAATTGTGCATCAATAAACTTACTAAAATCATAAAATTTCTTACCTACACTAGATTTAGCAGTAGATTTAGTTGTACTCTCATCAAGCTGTTCAATCATAGTATAATTAAGAAAATTATAATGAGAACCAGTAATTCTTATATTTTCAATCTTACCGTTACGCAAAAGGCACGGCATACTAAGACCGTGCTTTCTACGATATTCTTCTCTTTTTCTAAGTTGACGATGTGGAATAGTATCTTCTTTAAGAAAAGTATACTTTTTATTCTTACGATAAAAATCAGCCATTTCAGTAAATAAATGAGTATTAACAAATTTATCACCAGGCTGAATATTCATAAGAAAACCTCCACTATCGCCAACAAGAAATAAATTATCAGGATCATTATAACCAGCTTCAGTAGCTGTTTTATAATGAGACTTATCCTCATTAATATAATTAAGAAAAGGATAAGTTCTGATAATTTCTTCTATATTAGATTCAATCTTTAACATATCATTTAAAAATCAAAATAATAGTAGCAACAATAAAAGTAGCTAAACCACTTAATGCGATATTCCTTTGAAGAATATGTTTTTTATTTTCTTTTGACAAATCTCTACTAAGTTTATCATACTCACATAGAGCAATACTATCATTAGAAATAATATTGCGTAGATTTGTATTAATTTGTCTTTCATAATCAAGTTCTATAAGTTTACTATTAACAGTTCTTAAATCATCATAAGCAATAAGAACAGAATCATTGCGATTATCGAGTTCCCCCGTAGAAGGGTTCTGTGATATTAAACTATCATTTGCCAATAAGTTTATAGAACAACCTAAGAGTACTATCATTATTAAGGCTCTTAACTTCAATAACTTTCGCATCTTTAATACTATCTAAATTATTAACTTCAAGAATAAGTTTAGCATTCTCTTTAGAGATGGAATCTATTCTAATTTCTTCTACGGGGGTGCTAGTAGATCTAGTAGATCTCGTAAAGTTATAAATAAGTCCAATTATAAGTCCTATTATAGCAATTACTAGAAATATATAAGACGTTATCTCATTAAATTTTGATTTCTCCATCTATATCTTGTTCAGTTATAAGTGTATAAGTAAAACAATTTCCATATAGTTTAGCAGACTTTTTAACAAGTTCCATAAAAGAATTAAATCTTCTAGGATCATTAAATACTTGACAACCTGCTGAATAACCATCTATAGTAGTACGAGTCCAAAATTCATCAGAACGATGAATGTTAATACCAAACATTCCTATATCTGTAGAATTAGGATTATAATCATAAATAGCATCTTTATTTCCATCACGATAAACTTTTACAGATTTATTACGTTGACAAAGAGCATCATACTTTCCTCTATGTTTATCTATTTTATAAGCTCCACGATATTGTCCAGGAGCTAAAATAGCAGTTCCTTTAGTAGAAGGATTAAGCATAAGTTTAAGTCCAGGCTCAGTAGTAATAGTATATATCTGACGTTTCCAACCATTATCTGTATTATATATTACAACAAGATAATCATCATATTTATTTGTAACTTTATTATTTTGATTACTACGAACACCTATTATATTAAGATTATAATTACCTTTTGTAAAGTAAGCATAACCTTTTTCTTTAAATAGTTTTTCAAAATCAAAAATTTTACATTTAGTATATAATTGAATTTTCATTCTTCAAATAAACTTTTTTGAATTGTAGTATTTTTATTAGCTTTAACTTTAATAAGTCTATCAGCAAGAACTAAATCAGCCTCTTTTCTACGATAACCAATTCTATGCCAAGTGGGAATTTCTTTTCCATTAGGATCTAAAGGATATTGATTATGTTCATCTCTATAAGGCATTCCATATTTATTTTTTACAAAAGGACTTGCTATATGGCAAAGTCCAAGACCAACACAAGGAATACCAAGAATAAGCTCTACCATCCTAGCATAAAGAGATAATTGCATAGTATAATGATAACCATTACAATTAGGAAGATAATTAAGAGGAGGTAGCATAAATTCATTCTTTAGAACATATTCGTTAGTTCTCTGAGCAGGCTTAGTAGTTTTATCTTTTTTAAAATAACCAGCTTGAAATTGTAGGCCATCTCTATTAGTTTTCCAATCAAGTATTACAAAATCTTTTTCTCTAATACAAAGAATATCTATAGTTCCAGAAATAAGATGATCAATAAGAAAAGCTCCTATCTCGCTATAAATAGTATATCCTTTGTCTACATAAAATTGAAATATACGATATATTTCAGGATATTTATTATTAGTAGCATTTTTAAATTCTTCAATATCTAAAGGTTTAACTTTAAGATAAGGAATATCAGCAACAGTTACAACTCTTCCGTCGTCAATTCTTGTAAGATACTGAATAGCTTTCTTAAACATACTAACATCTTTGATAGCATCTTCAAGACCGTTATGAGTAGCAGTCCCTCTACTACAAGCTTCATTAGTAATAGCTTGCCATTGAGCTTCAAGCTGTTTCTCAGTTATACCAAGTTCTTTAGCTTTTTTATGAAGCCAATATTTTTTATTAAATTTAGGAACATAATTATCATGAATAAGAGTAGTAACAGAAGTATAACTATTACCTAAACTGTCATTATATTTATGTCCATCTTCTTTAAAATAAAGAAAGATTTCATCATATCTGCTATCTCTCATTCTAATACAATATTTTCAAGTTTTTTATTAACTCTATAAATATTATAATCTTTATAATTTGAAATATTTATAGCAATAAGATATTTAACTAAAGAAATAATTAGTTTATTATTTTGTTTAATGTAATTTTTAGTTTGATGTAAACGTGCATTTAAATTATTTATATACGTATCACAACTAATTTTAATATTACAAACAATATAAGTAGGTTTGATTTTTATTCTATATGTATTTATAGTAATTAGTTTATTAAAAAATTTAAAATAATTAGTTCGTATATTATTATAGTCAAAATAACATCCAAACATTATAGTTTTATCATCCCGATAATTAGTTATGTTAACAATAGATTTATATTTAGTTTTCATATCTTTATGTTTTGTTTAACTATATGCTTCAGCATCCATAGAAGATAGAACAGCTTGTCCACCTCTAGAAAGCTCAGTTTCTTTTTCATACATAAGATTCTGTTTAGCTTCTTCAAGTTTCTTTAAAAGAGAAGGAATATCTCCAGCTTGTTTTTTAACAGAATCAATAAGTTGCATAATTGTTGAAGTTTCTTCAATCGTAATATTAGAATTAAGTCTTTCATTAATAAGATTATTAACTACGTCAATACTTAAATTAATATTATGAATTGTTTTAAGAATATTTTCAACAACTTTACCTGCTTCAGTTATATTTTCGTCATAATAACGACTAATAAGTCGAATAACTAGTTTATCAGGAATATAACTTTTATCAAGTCCAGCTTGTTCAATAGCTAATTTAAGAGCTTCAGGATCGCTAAGACCAGATTGTCTAGCAGGAGATTTTGGATCACCAAGATAATATATAACAATACATTCTGCTATATAATTCTTTTTATCTTTAGTTTTATCTCTATTATAAAGCTCTCTAACGTCTCTATCAATTAATTGACGAATAGTAGGAGGTTTAGGCATACCATTATCATCAATTGTGATAAGACTGTCTATTAGAAGTTTATTATTCATAATCCTCTAAATTAATATATTCATTATCTGTTGCTACAACATTAGCAGAACAATATAAATAAAGTCTAGCATAAACTTCACCTTTAGTATCACATAACTTTCTAAATAATTTTTTATTTTTATTAACTGCAATACTAGTTATATAACGATAATATCTATCTTGTTTAACTTGTTTAGCAGTTTCTTTATTTAGAGTTTTGCGAAACATTACATATTGTTCTTTTGTAAGCTGATTTTTAGCATCTTCTATAAGTGCTTGATTTTCATCAGATCTAAGAGCTTGAGTAGTTTTAGGAACTCGAATATTACCAATAAAAGGAATACCAGCCCATCGACCTTCATTAATAAAAGATGCAGCTTGAAATTCACAATGTTCAACAATAGCCAACGCAATATCTTTATCAATTATATTTTTATCAATACAATCTAAAATATCTTGTTTTCTACATATTGTAACATCATATCCTCCATTAGGAAATTTAAAAGTATCAGGCATTATTGGAATACTTTTATTAAGTTCTACGAGAGTACTAGATTAACTAGCACCCCCGTAGAAAGATTATATTATAATATAAGACCCATATCAGGTATTATCAGAGAACTTGCTTGAGCACTAGAAAGTTTAGTAATAAAAGGACTAACAAATTCAGCTACTTTAGGTTGTGAGTAAGAGCCATGAATATTACAATTAGGAATAAGTTTAAACTCTATGAAATAACATTCATCTTTAATTCCTACAACCTGTTTGTAAATATTAGCATCTCCTTCAATTGCATTTAAAATAGTATTAATTGTAAGAAGATTATTAGGAGCAGAAATATGATAGCCAAGCATAATGTCGCTAGGAGCTACAACAAGTTTTTCTCGAATAGCAAGACTATTGATAAAAGGATCATCTGTATGACCAGCTTTAACAAATACTGGAATAACAGAAATATCAGCTTTTTTAGTATTCTTACGAGCAGAAAGAATAAGAGTAGAAAGTTTCTCTTTAAAGATAATACCAATAAGAGAATAGTTAGGAGCTACATGAACATGATCAACAACATCTGAAATATAAGATTGAGAAATCTCATTAATAGAAGTTGGAAGATTTAACTCATAAACTCCATTCTTACCATTTGTTTTAAGTGTTAGCAT
>NFYZ01003992.1_pt1 | contig 12235 bp, 8 predicted proteins | sample 1092561 | NCBI WGS metagenome assembly NFYZ01 (sample SAMN03609887, study PRJNA323583) | gut metagenome | isolation source: feces | host: Rattus norvegicus | place: Malaysia | collected 2013 | reverse complement strand
TGACAAACCTTTGTCAAGTTAGGTGGAAATCGTTAAATTTCTAATATAATCCACACCATCTTTAATATTTTCTACAAGATATTGAATTTCATCAATTGTTATTGAGTTGTCAAAGGATATTCTTATAGAAGATAATGCTTCTTCATCTGTTAACCCAATTGCTTTTAAAACGTGAGATGGTGTATCGCTATCTGAATGGCAAGCTGAACCTGCTGAGATGTATATTCCTTTATCATCTAGATATAATAGAAGTGATTGGGCACTAACATTATTAAATGTAACATTTACTACTCCTTTAATCTTCAATTCTGGAAACTCTATGAAACTATTAATGTTAATTCCATCTATTAAGTTTTTTAATAAAGAAGTAAGATATCTTTCTTTCTCTTCTAAACTTCTATTACTTGAATATAAATTATCCATATGAACTTCTAAAGCTTTAGCCATTCCGACAATACTAGCAACATTTTCAGTTCCACTTCTTAAATTACTTTCTTGACCACCACCAATATTTTGACAGTTAAGTTTTACATTATCTCTTTTATAAAGAAAACCTATACCTTTAGGAGCTCCAAATTTATGTCCAGATGCAGATAATAAATCAATGTTACTTCCTCTTAAATTAAATTCTACTTTACCAACTGCTTGAACCGCATCTGTATGGAATATGGTATTTTTGTCGTTCTCTTTAAACATTTTCGCTATTTTTTCAATTGGTTGAATGCTTCCTAGTTCATTGTTTGCATACATAATAGATACTAAAGTAATTCTTGTATTGGTTAACTTTGCTGATTCAATAATATCTTCTACATCTTCTAGTTTTATTCTTGTACTTTTATCTACTCTTATATATCTAACATCACAACCAGAAAGTTCTAACTCTTTAAATACATTCAAAACAGCTGGATGTTCTATTGTTGTTGTTACATATATCCCTTCATAGTTGTTTTTTTGAGCTATTCCTTTAATAGCTAAATTATCACTTTCTGTTCCACCAGATGTAAATATAATTTCTTCTGGATTACACATTAAGTTATGAGCAATACTTGCTCTGGCATTTTCTACAGCTACCCTTGCTTCTCTTCCTTTTGTATATACAGAAGATGGATTACCATATTCATTTAAAAAATATGGCATCATCTCTACAAGTACTTCTGGAAGGACAGGCGTTGTTGCTGAATAATCACAATATAGTTCTTTATCCATCAATCGTTTCTCCTTCATCTTTATTTTTCATTAATAATGGTAAAAATGTTTGTCTTGCACATACTTTATCTGTTGTTAATGCAGCTGTATAAGCGCTAGGTTGAAACACAACATAGTTTTCCTCTTTCGCTCTTGTGATGGCTGTATAGAATAATGTAGAATCAAGCAGTATATTATGCCTACTATCCATTACAAATATTATTACTTTGTTTTCTGAACCTTGCATACTATGTACAGTTAATGCGTATGCTAAGTCAAAGTTATATAACTCTTTATCTTTAAATTCAACTATTCTCCCGTCATCAAATCTTACAGAAAAACCTGATAAATCTGGTTCAATATCTATTAGTGTTCCGACTTCTCCATTAAATACATCTAGTTCATAATCATTTTTTCTTCGAATTACTCTACAACCCTTTTTAAATATTCTTGGGGAGTTATTCTTATCTGAATATTTTCCACAAGTCATATATTGAGTTGTTTCTTTTAATAATATATCTTGTATCTCTTGATTAAATGAGTCTGTACAATTTTCCATATTAGATTTCATAGGAACAATAATTGTTATATCATTAGGAGTAAGCCCTTTTTCTATATTAGATATTAAAGACTTATATATATCAATGGTTTGCTTATGAATATCATATCTTTCTCTTAGATTAAAATAGTGCATATCATTTTTTTCTCCGTGGGTGACATACTTAGGAAGTTCACCAGCACTGTCATAATCACTTTTAAATACATCAAATTGTTGTCTTATTTGGTTTGCATCTATTTTTATCCCAGATTTTGCAGCTTGCCTATGAATTTTTGTAAGTCTTTTAATACAGAAACTACTACCTAATAAATCCTTTGCAACTGAACCTGCTCCAATAGCTGGCAATTGTGCATCATCAAATACTAATATTAATTTCCCCCAAGTAGGTACAGCTCTTATTAGACTTAGGAATAATCCTACATTTATCATAGAGCATTCATCAACAATTACAATGTCTGCGTCTAATGGATTTTCTTCGTTCCTTGCAAATCTCCCTTGTTGGTACTCTAATAATCTATGAATAGTTGATGCACTGTCTCCAGAAACTTCTTGGATTCTTATTGCTGCTTTTGCTGCTAATGCACAACAACTAATTCTTTTACCTTTCCAAAGTTCCATAATCCCTTTAATTGTAGTAGATTTACCAGCTCCTGCGTGGGCTGTAAGAATAACAACATCATTGTCTAAAGTTGCTTTAATTGCATCTTTTTGCTCTTCAGTCAAATGAACTTCTTCTCCAACTCTATCTGACATCCATCTATCTGTTCTCTGTATAGCTACATCAAATGGAATATGATTGGTCATATGGTCTCCATTATTTATTCTATTTAAGTGATTTAATATACTTTTCTCAGAGTTATAATACCTTGCAAGACCAATTCTTTCATCATCAACATAGAATTTCGTACCACAACCTTTGTCTTTAGTTAATTGTCTTTCTGTTGCGAAATAGTCTTTTATAAGAGGTTGACATTCTGGAACATTATCTCTAATTAAATGAGCCATACTATGTTTTACATCCATTGTATTATTGATGTAAATCCAAGTGTGTCCTCCGTCAGAAGCATTAGCAATATCTTCTAAGATGAATTCGCAAAAACTAATTAATCTTTGTGTAGAATTAATTGCGTCTGGATTTATCTTAGAAGCAATTTTATCTACTCTTTTCCAACCAAATCCAGATATGTCAGTTAAAACATAAGGATTCTCTTTTATTATAGTAAATGCTTGTTTTGGATTTGTTGCAATATCACTCATCCTTAATATTGAATTTAATGAAATCTCTGGGAATTGGGCAAACTTTGAAATTATTTCTACATAATCTTTATATTCTCTAAGTTCTGATTTAAGGGAATCAAACCTATCTTTTCTCATTCCCTTAAATCTTTCTCCAACAAAAGTATCGTCATTTAAAACTTTTTTACAAAAGCTTGGGTCTTCTTTCATAATAGTTTCAAATTGTTTTGATGTTACAAAGAATTTTAAGTAGTTGTTAGCAGCATCATCTTCTGTTGATTCACATTCCCAAACCTTCATAATTTCGTATTGCATTCCATAAGAGCCACTATCTTTAACCTTAGCCATAAATTTATATCTATTTAGCGGAAGTAATTCAATCGTATTTCCTACAACCGTTCCTATATTTTTTGCATATGTTTTATTAAAACTTAGATAAGGGATAGGACATTCTGTATCAAAATAACAGACATTGAAATATGTGTGTGGTCTATATTTATCTTCACTACAAAATTTACTTTCTAATATCTTTGCCTCAAAGTAATAATATCCGTTTTTATCTGGAAGTCCTTCTTCGAAACATTCTTTAGGTGTTTCCCCATATTGTTTTATTTCTGGTTCTTTAATCAAAATATAGTTCACCCTCTCTTTCTAAAATTTCTTTTCTGTCCTTTAACCAAACTTGGAAGTTCTTTACTTTTTTTATGAACATTTGGTTATTATCACCTTTTCTTCCAAGTAGAGCAATACATTGACCTTTTTGTAATAGTTCTCCATATTCTTTGAATATACTAGACCAAGCAACTGATTCAATAATTCCGTTGACTGTATATAAATCAATATATGCAAATACATTATTATTCTTGTCTTTTTTTCTTTTTAAGTCTACAACCACTGCAAGTAATACACCTTCACTACCTTGTGAAATATCATTCCAATCAGTTACATAATCTTTTACTTCTTTTAATGGGTTATTTGTTAAAAACATAGATAAGGTTTCAAATTCCCAAAGATATTCATCATCTAGATACTTACTTATATAACCTTTCATTTCTTCTTCATATTTTAATTTCTGTTCTAAATCAAATTGTTTTTTTCTTTTATCGTTATATAATTCAAGAATCATTTGATTATTTTTCTTTTTATCTGAGTCTGTAAACTTACTAGAATCTATTCCCCATCTTTTTAAAGTATCTTCCTTAGGAGAAGGAATTGTTTTAACTGGTTTATATTCTTTTTTAGGAATAACCAAATTAAAGTATGTTTTAAGCTTTTCTCTTTTATTTTCAATCCCTAATGCCCCAGACTTAATTAGTTGGACAATATGAGATTTGCTACAGCTACTTCTTTCTGCAAAATCTTTTAATCCTGTATATGGTCTGTTTTCTAAAACTTTAGCAACTACAGACTCTCCCAATCCCTTAATGGCTCTTAATCCAAACAATATTTCATTACTTTCTGGAACAGCAGTAAAACCTTTTCTTGATTCATTTATTTTTGGTGGTAAAACATTAATTCCTAGTTTATAACATTCGTTGATTAGGATTCCAATTCTTGAAACATCTCCACTATCTGCATTTAAACAAGCTGTCATAAATGCAACAGGATAATGATATTTTAAGTATGCTGTTAGATAACTTAGTAATCCATATGATACAGAGTGCCCACGGTTGAATGAATATCCTGTTTGTTTTAATATTAATTCCCATAATTGGTCTAGTTGTTCTTCTGTCCAACCTTTTGCTGAGAGCTTTTCTCTAAATTCTGTTTCTAGTTTTACCATTACATCTAATTTCTTTTTACCAATAGCACGTCTAGCATTATCCACTTCATCTTCTGGGAATCCAGCATATCTGAATATCTGTAATACTTGTTCTTGGTAAAGTAATATAAGATTAGTTGTTTTAAATATTGGTCTCAAATCTTCGTGTATTAACTGTGCATTTTCTGGGTTCAATTTATTAGAACAATACTCTGGAAAACCATCTTTTGTTCCGAGGTCTATTTGCAGCATTTATTGCTATAACGTCCTCTATATCATTAGCTTTAGCTTGAATACACATTTTTCTAGCTTCAAGAGATTCCATTTGGAATACGCCAACATTATTTCCTACTTTATATATATTATTATATACTTCTTCATCATCTAAATTTAGATGGTTTATATCAACATCTTTCCAAGTAAGACCTGCTATCTTTAGAGCATCATCAACAATATCTAGTGTCTTTAATCCTAAGAAATCCATTTTGATTAATGATAGGTCATCCATTGCTGCGTGCATTTCTATTTGTAACATTGCATTTCCATCTTTGTCTTGACATAATGGAGCATAATCTACTACTGGTTTAGGAGCAATAATTGTTCCTGCTGCGTGTCTACCACGAGATTTTGGAAGTCCTTCTAGTTGTATAACATAATAAAACCATTTAGGAAATTTTTCATACATTCCAGTTAATCTAGGATTTGTTGAAAGAACGTTTTGTAGTGTTTCTTCTTTTTCAACTTCTTCTCCAAGGTCATCAAGTGTCTTAACTGTTGGTATCATTTTTGCTACTTCGTCTCTTAAGTTATAAGGTATCTTTTTATAATATGGACTTTCTGGGTCTTCATCAAGAACTTTACCTATATCTCTAATTGCAACTTTTGTTGAAAGTGTATTATATGTACAAATTGGTGCAACATTATCTTTTCCGAATAATTCTTCAGATATTTCTATAATTTCTTTTCTACGGTCTTTTGAAATATCCATATCATAGTCTGCCATAGACCTTCTTCCCAAGTTAGCAAATCTAGAAAAATCTAATTTCCATCTTACTGATTCTACTTGTGTTACTCCTAGACAATAAAGACATAAACAGTTAGCTCCTGACCCTCTTGAATATCCTAACGGGATTCCTCTCTCTTGTGCAGCTCTAGTTAGCATTTGTAGCATTATAAAGTATTCACTGTAATGTAATGCTTTTATTACTGGTAGCTCTTCCTCGATTCTTTGTCTTCTTACTTGTCTTTTTTCTTCTGGCATATCTTTAAATTTTTCATTAAATCCTAACCATATTAAATGTTCTACATAGTCGTCTCCATTTTTAAACCCTTCTGGAATATCTATAATTGGCATCTGATTATCTTGATATAGACCAATATCTATATTCTCAACTATATCAGCAATATGCAATGTGTTGTCTATTGCTTTTTGTATTAAGTCCATATTTATATCATATTGTGAACATATATCTATAACTTCTTGATATGTTTGTAAGTAACATCCATCATATGTTTCTCCAACTTCTCTTTCAGTACCAATCTTAACAAATATATTATGAGCATCTTGTTGCTCCTTTAATACCATATGGGCATCTGTTGTAATTATAATTTTATCTGTTCCAACCATCTCAGCAAACTTTAAAATGTTCTTATTAAGTTGCATTTGATATTCATTAGGGTGTGATTGTATTTCAAGATATACTTCATCAAATGTCTCGCACATTAGATTATACCATTCTTTTGCTTCATCCCATTTTCCAAGCTCACAATACTTACTGATACGACCTATCATACAAGCAGAAGACATTATAATTCCTTTACCCCAACCATTTTCTTTTATCCTTTTTATTTCGATTAATGGTTTCTTATAAAACCCTTCCGTTGCTGCCCAACTAGATATTTTAAACAAATTCTGTAATCCTTCTTTATTTTTTGCTAGAAGTATTAAATGGTAACGTGGTTGTTTATAGTCTTTTGTATCTGCTTTTTCTAAAGCATTATCTACCTCATAAGCTTCTTCTCCGATGATTGGTTTTATTCCGTTGGCTTTACATTCTTTAACGAAGTCAACAAATCCAGACATATATCCGTGGTCAGTGATAGCAACTGCTGGTTGACCATTATCTACTGCAAATTTTACGATATCAGGAATTTTAGCTATACTGTCTAATAAAGAACCAACTGATGTATGAACGTGTAAATTAACAAAATTATTCATTTTTATCATCTTCCTCCTCATCATTGACATTTGATTTAAAAGAAGGAGTTAATACACAACAAGGTATTAAAAGTAAAGTTGCCCACCAATCTTTAGCCCAAGCTAAATAGCACATACATAAACACATTACACAATTATATATCATTGCAGCAAAAACAAAAAGTCCTACTCCAGATGGTACGTCTACTTGTTTTCTTTTAGCCTTTATTTTTACATCCATTTTATTTCCTCCAATCCATTTTCTTTTAAATAATTATTTGTTTTTGAAAAATGTTTACATCCAAAAAATCCTCTGTTTGCAGATAATGGAGATGGATGTGCGGCAGTTAACACTAGATTTTTATTTTCATCTATTAATGATTTTTTTGATATTGCATTACTACCCCAAAGAATAAAAACTATGTGTTCTTTATTCTGACCAAGGTATTCAATGATTGCATCAGTGAATATTTCCCAACCTTTTTTTGAATGAGAGTTAGATTCTCCAGCTCTAACAGTTAATGATGTATTTAATAATAATACTCCTTGCCTTGCCCAATCTGTTAAATTTCTTTTACAGTTTTCTGCTGGTATTCCTAAATCACTACCAATTTCTTTGTAAATATTTTTTAAAGAAGGTGGGAATTTAGCCCACTCTTCCTTAACTGAAAATGCTAATCCGTGTGCCTGACCTTCGTTAATATATGGGTCTTGACCTAAAATTACAACTTTAACTTTATCTGGTGGAGTAAGTTCTAACGCATTAAGAATCTCTCTACTTGCTGGATAGCAAGTATGTTTCGAATATTCATCTTTTACAAATTCTTTTAATTTTTTGAAATATTCTTTCTCTGTTTCTTCATTTAGGATTATATCCCAATCGTTTCCTACATTAATCATTATGACTTCTCCTTTCTATGTCGCTATTATATCATAGTGACAAACCTTTGTCAAGTTATTTAAAAACAAAAATCATCTAAAGTTTCCTGTTGAGTTTTCTCAATTATCTCATAATCATCAACAATTACTTGAGATTTTGCTCTTCCCATAAATGTACTCATTCCAAGCTTTCCAATGATATTTATTGAATAATTTGTTGTTGGATTATAATGTTCTACAAGGTTTTTCATAATATCATCTTCATTTCTTCTAAAGAACATAAAGTCAATGTTCTTATATGTATATTTTACAGTATCTTTTTTCTCCCCTAGTATTGAAGCACTCATAAAGAATAATGGAATATTCTCTAATGCAAATAGTGGTTCTTCTACACCTTTTCCCCATAGATATTTATTCGTTTGAATTCTATAAAAATCTGATGGAGTTGCATCATTTAAGTCATCAATTATGAAGTCAACATCATATGAGTTTTGTAAATCCATTGCCCCATATGTTTTCATAAAATATTCTTTTAATTGAGGAATATTTGTTACTGGGATTCCAAATCCAAATGCTGATGAATGACCTTGAGCGAATCCAAATAAACCACTGTCTTCACAAGTTTTCCTAAATTCTTTATCTGGGAACCCATTATTCACTCTTACTGAACCAGAAAAATATCCATTTTTTGTTTTACCAAGTAGAACAGGTTTATTATATCTACTTGCTATATTCATAGCTGCTAAACCAACTATTTCAGAGTTTTCTATATTATCTGTTGCATCAATAATTAATATAGGTTGCTGTAAAATTTCTGGTGTGACTTTTGCTTGAATAGTTTCTATTAATTGATTTCTTTCATCATCTTGAGCTTCTTTATATTTTACACATTTGTTATATGTTTTTCTTGCATATCCTGCTCTACCTTCAATTAACTCCATTGGAGATACAAAACAAGTAAATACATCTAATTTGTCTTGTGCTGTTCCCAATCTCATCATTGCATTTAATGGTGGGGCAATTTTAAATGAAACATCTATTGGGTATATAAAGTAGTTAAAATCTCCACCTACATCTACTTTTGTGTATTTTAATAAAAGTTTTAAAAAGTCGTTCTTTAAGCTCTCTTGTTTGATACCACGTTGTATAAAATATCTTGTTTCATAAGATAAAGTATCCATAACATCAGATATATTTCCTAATGATACTAAATCTAAGTAATCATCTGCATAGCTTAAGAATAACATATCATCTAGTGCTTGAAGAACTCTATATACTACTCCAACTCCTGAGAAGTTTTTATTAGTATATTGCTCTGAATCTTGATTGTTTATAATTATTGCATATTCACTTTCATTTGTAATTTGATGATGGTCAATTACTACAATGTCTACACCTTTATCGTGCCACTTTTTATGTTCTTCTACATCATTGCTTCCTCCATCTGGAAGAATAATCAATTTTGTATCTGGATTTATATTAATATCTGGAGTTAATCCGTGTCCTTTACCTTCGTGAGTAACTACATCCCAGTTAATATAAAAGTGTGATTTTATGCTTAAATTCGTCGTCGCAAACCCAGTCATACCAAGGGTTTCAGATTTTGCTTTTTCCAAATAATCGAATAAAATGGCTGAAGATGTAATCCCATCAACATCTGGGTCAACAACTAAGGTAATCATATCATTATTTTCAATATGTTTCCAAATTGTTTCTATTCCTTTTTGGATATTATTTAGATTATGATATGTATTTCCTTCTAAGTCAACAGAGTTACTATTCATAAATTCTTCATATTCTTCTTCATTAATTCCTCTGTTTTCTAACACAACTCTCAAGAAGTCGTCTATATCATTTCTACTGTTTTTTATTAAATTATATTTCAAAATATCACCTCTTATTTTCTGTACATTATTCTGTACTTATCATATAGGTCAAACCATTTATTTGGATTGTCCATAGGACTTTCTTTTTCTCCTAATAAATTGTCATAATCTATTATATATTCTACATTTCTATATAAAGAAATTTTTTCTGCTTCTTTTTTAACAGTGTCTTCATCAACATCTTTATCAAAAGCAATTATTACTTTTGCAGCTCCAGATTGAATAATTAAGTCCTGTTGATATTGACTAATGCTATGTCCTCCAACAGATATTGCATTTCTAAAACCTAAATCCCATAATTGCATTACACCCTTTTCAGCTTCACATACGATAATTGTATTTTGTTCTTGAATATATGGGAGAGTTTTATATAATCCATAACATATTCTGCTTTTTGCACATTGATGTAGGTAAATATATTTAGGATTCCATTCAGTAGGGGCTTCCCAAGCTAACCTTCCTTTTACTCCTACTAATCTTCCTAACTCATCTCTTATAGGTATTGTTATTCTATGTGAAAAAACATCTAGCCCTATTTCAAATTCTGTTTGTGTGTCTTCGGATATATTATCATCACGGAATATAGTATTATTCCAGTTAACATAGCTCATTAATGTATTTTCAGGGAGTGGTTTTAATTGTAAGTCTTCAATGTTCAACCTTTTTTCAAAACTATCTCTTAACTTCATATATATGTTTGTAAAATCTTGTGTACTCTCCATATTTGAATAATAATCTAATCCAAAAATTTCACACAACCAGTTTATGCTCTGAGAGAATATTGTTCCTCTGACAAAGCTGACAAGAGATATGATATCTGATATCCCATAAGGGTCTATAATATCTCTTGTGTAAGCTTTTACTTGTAAGAAACTGTTGTCACAATATATTACTGTTGAGTTAGGATTATCTCCATCGGGCATTCCGCAAGTAACATATTGTTTTCCATTGTGCCATTGAATATGGTGCATTTCTAAATTTTCTAATACGGTTTCTACTTTGTCGTTTGAAAAAATGTAATCTTTAATTGATTGAGCATCCATATTCTAATCTCCTTTCTATTCTTCTTTTTCTTTTTGCTCTTGTGCTTCTTGTTCTTCTATCTGTTTATTAGTTTCTTTTGCTGTAACAAACTTTTTATTTTTCTTTTTTGGGTCATATACATCTTTATATCCTACTCTTCCAACCTCTTCCCAAGTATTTGTATTAAGATTTAATGTAAATAGTATATCTGGTTTAATACCAGCTCTGTTTTTATCTATTCTACATACATAATATCTCTTTAATGGGTCTAATTTATTAACCACCTTTGGTTTATCAGTTGTTCCGTTCCAATAACAATACTTATCGAATTCTGCATAAGGAATTTCTTTGAACAGACATAGTGCATCTAAAACGTGTTTTATTTGTTTACTATTTGCTATATTACTTGAACTCAATTCTAATGGTTTACACATATTGGCATCATCTGTTAATTGAATGTTTGCTCCGATAAAAATATTCCTCTTTTTAGCAATTTCAGATAGTAATGTTGCAGTTTTCTTCATAGCTGACCATTCTCCAATAGCATCCTTATCTGACTTAAATGTATCATAGAAAACATAATCTATCCCCTCTGCAAGACAAGTATTTTCAATTATTTGTCTTAGGTCTGTATCAGAATAATCACTTCCAGTTTCTACAATTCTAATTTTCTCTGTCATTTGTGTATCAATCCAATGAGTTATAGCTTTTACATTTCTATACTCGCTAGACATTTGTGTTAGCTTTTCTTTATAATCATCTAATGATTCATCTGGCTGTCTGATTAAAATTGCGTCCATTACATTCTCTTTAAAGGCATATTTTCCGTCAACTTTATATACACCATTTTGTATATCTACTTGATTCTTGCTCAACTTTATTCCGTGAAGCTTTTGTATATCTGGGTTATTAATTGTAGTTGTTATCAAACAAGCTCTCATTTCTTCTTCTGTCATCTCATTAGAGATAATCAATACTTTTTTCCCTTGAACAAAAGCCAAATTTGCAATAATCCTTATTAAAAATCTTGACTTACCAGCATTTGATAACATACCCCAAGCCCAAAATTGACCTAAACGAATACCCTGAAATATCTGTGTCATTATTGGGAATGGTAAATCAAGCCCTTGTTCTGGAGTTTCCAACTTTTTATCTATATAATCTTCACAACCACCTGTTAAATCTTTTACCTCTTCTCCATTAGCAAGTCGGGTAAATATCTGTCCAAAAATAGTATTCATTTTTAATAATACTTCTCTTGGTTTCATATCTGGAAAATTTTTTGCTTTTACTAGCTGTTCCATTAATGCTTTTGTATTCTTTTTCCAGAACTCTCTTGCTAGAGAATACTTTTTAAGCATTTCAAAATGGTGCTCAATATTTTCTGTAGCATTTGCATCTTTTGCCATTCTCATAATATATTCTATCCATTTATATCCACCATATCTCTGATATAATTTTGCTCTTTCTAAATTATCAGCCATATAAGAATTTATTGTACTTTGATT
>NFYZ01003221.1_pt1 | contig 12300 bp, 13 predicted proteins | sample 1092561 | NCBI WGS metagenome assembly NFYZ01 (sample SAMN03609887, study PRJNA323583) | gut metagenome | isolation source: feces | host: Rattus norvegicus | place: Malaysia | collected 2013 | reverse complement strand
GCCGAACACTGTGACTATGAGTTTGTCAGGTACCAACCCATCAAACGCTTTGGCTTTATCACGTGCCAAAATGAACCAATTCTTAGTGCCATCTGGTGACCGTTCAATGTTACTCACAAGCACTGCAAACGTGGCTTTATCTGGTGAAGTGTCACGCATGTATAACCCGACTCGTACAAGCGATAAAGCGTACTTGGATGGTTATGTGAATTCAGCGTTCGGCATGGATTTATACGAACACCAATCTATTGCAACTCACACCAAAGGTACCGCAGAAACAATCACCGTCAGCGCGGCAAGCCAAACTGGTAACGTGATTACCATGACTGCGGGAACAGGCGGCACATTGGTTAAAGGTGACATTATTACTATTGCTGACGTGAATGCAGTGCATCCGCTCACAGGTCAAGACACAGGCGTGTTGCAGCAATTTGTTGTAACTGAAACTGTGACTGTAGGTACTGATACTGCAGTGAAGATTTACCCTGAAATCAAACCGACTGCCCCTGCTAAGTCTGTGACTGCTTCACCTGCTTCTGGTGCAGTTGTAACCTTGGTTGATGCGACAGGTGCGCAAAACCTTGCGTTCCACAAAGACGCATTTACCGCAGCCTTTGCGCCATTGCCAGTGTTGGCTTCATGTGAAGGTTACACAGCACGTTTGCCAAGCGGTATTTCAGTTCGTGTGATGACCTTTGGTGATGGTAACAACGACATTGAGCGTACTCGTATCGACGTATTGTATGGCTTCCAAGTGGTTCGCGGATTGCATGCAGTTCGTATCAAAGAAACGTCATAACCTAAACCCATGACAACACATGCCCGCTATATGCGGGCGTTGTCATTTTTGGAGTAATGAAAATTGTCAAACACTGAATACCCAAAAATGCTCTATTCGGGCGACAAAGAAAGCTATTCAAGCCGCATTGTTCACACTGCTGAAGAAGAACAGCAATTCCGTGAAATTGGCTTGCAAGATTATGCAGATTTGCCTGAACCTGAGCCAAAAATTGAAGAAAACGCACTAGACGAAACACCACAAGGCTTTGTGACTACTGAGCAATTTGACGCGGTTGCAGAGCGTTTGGCGGCAGCAGAGCAGGAAATTAAGCGTTTAAAAAATCCTGAGCCTTTTAAACCTGAGATGAAGTACGCATCTGGTGGTTCAACCGCACCACAAGCCATTGATTACAGTGCAATGTCTAACGATCAACTACGTGCATTATTGGATGAAAAAGGCATTGAATATTTAGCGCGTGACTCAAAAGCAGAATTAATCGCACGTTTGGGGTAAATCATGAACGTCAGCAAAATTGTAGAAATGGCATTAAAACAGCTCGGTGTTTTGGCAGCAGGTGAACATGCTAGTGCTGACGAGGTTGCTGACGCTGTAGACGCTCTCCGTGGTCTGCTTGCACAGTGGGCAACTCATCGGCTGTATGTCTATAAGGTTGATAAAATATCGATCAAGCTGAATGGTGCAGGGCGATATTCACTTAATCAGACAGTTCACTCGATTTCTGATTTAGCAAAATTGGATAGCGAGTCGGTTTTAATGATTCGTGACACAAATCAGCAAAAACCAAATAGCAAGGTGATTTATTCAGTTGATGAGCCATTTTGGGTTTTTAATGTTTTGGTTGATGCAAAAGAGCTTGAAGTTGATGTATTCGCATTGCCCACGAAGCTTGAAGCTCATGACATTTTGCAAGTGCCTGACAAGTATGAGCGTCCATTAATTTTGAGTTTAGCACTTGAAATCGCTCCGATGTTTGGCGTTGAGCCATCCATGTTGCTAGTGAAGAATCAAGATAATGCAATTGAGTTACTGAAACGTAGCAACTCAGTACCTCAACATTCTGATAATGATCTGTCAATAGGAGTGCGCCATGCCTGTTATTGATTTACCTATTGTTGGGCAGTCTTACCATTTAAAAGATTGGTCGATTGACTGTCAGCGTACTTTAAACATGTACCCCCAAGCCATTGAAAGTGGAAACACCCCACAAGTATCAGCGCTCTTACCCACTGAGGGATTGCTTCGCAGATTTTCATTTGCAGCAGGTTCAGTACGTGGATTGTATTCCGTGATGGATCGCTTGCTTGTGGTTGTTGGTCAGAATTTATGGGTTATACAAGGCGGTATTGCGGTATCAGTTGGTGAGATTCGAGGCTCAGATATTGTGAGTTTTGCTGACAATAGCATTGAGGTAATGATTGTATCCGATATAGATTCATATCGATTTAAGATCGAAAACAGTGAATTATCCAAAATCAAAGTGAGCGATGACACTGGTTTTATGCGTGCAACATCGGTCACTTTTCTTGATTCACGATTTATTTGGACTGTGCGAAATACAGGTAAAATTCAATGGTCTAAGTTGTTAAGCACAGAAACATCAGCACTCAACTTTGCAACTGCTGAAGCAAAAAGCGATGATCTTGTGCGTGTCATCGCATCCAATGGTCAGCTTTGGTTGATTGGTACAAAGACTACCGAAATTTGGAATAGCACAGGCGCTCAGGATATGCCATATCAACGGCAGTCAGGTGCTTATGTGCCTATTGGTTGTAATGCAAAAGATACAATTTGCGCATTTGGCGGTTCATTGATTTGGCTAGCTCAAACAGAGCATGGTAGCAATCAAATCATCATGATGAATGGTTACCAACCGCAACGAATCAGCAATCATGCAATTGAAACTGAAATAGCGAGCTATGAGCAAACAAGAGATGCATATGCTTTCTCGTATCAGCACAATGGACATAGCTTTTACTTCATTTCATTCCCGACGGCTGAAAAAACTTGGGTTTATGATGCGACAACAGGGATGTGGCATGAGCGGAGTTTTTACAACTCCAATTTTTCTAAACATGAGCATCATCGTGCAATGACTCATTGTTATTTTGAGGGTGAGCATTTGGTGGGTGATCGTAATAATGGCTGTATTTATCGACTTGATGTGAATGAGCAGACAGATGATGGACAGACAATTGTGCGTGAACGCACCACACCATGCATCAACCCACATGCAACTCGTGTAATTTTTGATGAAGTAGAGTTGATTTGCCAAGTCGGACAGCAGAAAAACGATAAGCCACTCATTATGTTTGATTGGTCAGATGATCGGGGTAAAACGTGGTCGAATGACCGTATTGAAGATTTAAGTCAAGATTTAGGTGCTATTGGTGAATATCAAAAGCGTGTGATTTTTCGTAGGCTTGGACAGTCGTTTGGTCGGGTTTTCCGTGTCCGAATGACAGACATTGGGCGTTTAATCATTCTAGGCGCAAAAGCAAAGGTGAGATAATGCAGATTGCGAAAAAATCTCAAGTGCCAATTCAGCAGCAAATGTATATCAATGGCTTGATGCATCAGGTGTGGATTGATTTCTTTGAGCGCTTGGCAAATCTTAATAATGAGGCAGATACAATCAGTGTGTTTGAGTTGGCGCAGTTATCGGGTGAGTTACCAAGCGTGGCTACGTCAGGACAATTAACTTTTGATGTTGCTCAACTTAAAGAGGCGCACGATTTATTTGCCAAAAATACACTGAATGCTTTGCAGGTAATTCAAGAAGATATTTCCACACTTGCAAGTGCTGTAAATAACCTGAGACAGCAGGTATCTAGTTTTGAAAATCGTATTTCTAATTTAGAAGCAGGGACTACTGCAATTAACAGTCAATTAACCTCCCTTGAATCTCGAATCGCTGTTTTAGAAGCAAAGCCGTAGGTCAATTATGATTAATTATTTATCACCATTTAAGGCACAGGCTTTGGGTGAGGATGACGCTCAAGCCTATATTGTGCCGAACTCATCCATTGCTCAAATTCGAGCGCTTACATTTCACAATACAACCGCAGATCCAGTGCAGGTTGAAGTGTATTTAATCCCATCCAATGTTGAGACGGTAGAAATAGCTCAGCGTTTGGTATGTAAAAGTATCAAGAAAAATGAATCGTATTTATGCCCCGAAGTCATCAATCACGTATTAACAAGCGGTATGCGTGTATTTCTAAAAGGCAAAGGTGCAAATGTGATGGTATCTGTAGCGGAGCAAACAGCATGATGAATTTTCAACTATTACCCAGTATTGACCCAACTAAACTTTTAATGAAGATCAAGCAAAACCCTGATCTTTGGAAAGAGGACACGTTCCTAAGAGATTACCCACAAGGTCCATTCGGTGAAATTGAATCAATCATGTTACGTTTTCCTGAAAAGCGCGTATTTGAGCAAGAAGAAGAACTTGAAAAATACAAACGTGGCGAATCATGTTTCGATCAACACGAAAGCATCGATTATCCAGCATATTCAATTTTAAGCGAAGCACGACCATTGGTAATGGGATTAATGGCGTACGTCGGTGGTGAACGACTTGGTCGGGTGATGATCAATAAAATTGCATCAGGTGGACGCATTTACCCCCACGCTGATACACCTGAGCATACAGATTATTACACTCGTTTTCATATTGTTTTACAGTCAGGCGCAGGTTGTTTTATTCGAGCGGGTGATGAACAACTGGATATGCGAACAGGTCAAGTCTTTTGGTTTAACAACAAGTTAGAGCATGAAGTTGTGAACAATTCTGATGCTGATCGCATCTCAATGGTCATTGATATCAAGGTGGCAAAATGATTACAGCACACGTTGAAAGTTTTGAAGAAAATTTAGAATACTTAAAGCCACTTTTGCCGATTCACTACAAAGAATTAGCCTTAAATCAAGATAAAGTGCCACTATCCCCTCAGTTTGATAAATATGTCGCTGCTGAACAACGAGGTGAATTGATCTTCGTTACGTTACGAAAAGCAGGGCAAATGGTTGGGTACTTTATTGGGTTTATCGCACCAGGTCTACATTACTCAACATGCCTAACCTGCCAAATGGATATTTTCTATGTGCTGCCAGAGCATCGCGGTGATGGTGCAGGCTTTCAACTCTTTAAATTTGTGGAAAAACAACTCAAACAACGTCGTGTACAGCGTATGTTTGTTGGCTCAAAAATGCATAAAGATGCGTCTTGGTTGTTTGAAAAACTAGGTTATACGCCAGTTGAAACCTACTATTCAACATGGCTTGGAGAATAAAATATGGTCGCAGCAGCAATGGTTGGAGCAGCAGCAGTTGGTGCTGCGGGTTCTGCATATTCAAGTAAGCAATCAAATAAAGCCGCAAAAACACAAGCCCAATCGACAGATCGTGCAAGTGAAGTTCAAAAAGAAATGTATGATCAAACTCGAAAAGACTTAGATCCATACAATCAAGCAGGGAATAAAGCTCTTAGTCAGATCATGGGCGATATTGGTCCAGATGGTTACTTTAATCAGACTTATACAGGGCAAGATGTTTATGACGATCCAAGTTATAAATTTCGCTTGCAACAAGGTACAGATGCAATTCAGTCAAGTGCTGCTGCTCAAGGCGGATTGCTTAGCGGTGCGACATTAAAAGCATTGCAAAACTACGGTCAAGACTATGCTAGTCAGGAATATAGCAATGCTTATAATCGTTTTAATGCTGATCAAACTAACCGCTTTAATCGCTTATCAACACTGGCAGGAATGGGGCAAAACGCTGCGGCTCAAGTGGGCAATGCAGGTCTACAAACAGGGCAAGCGGTTGCGAATAACACGATGGCAGGTGCCAATGCGTTAGCAGCAGGGCAAGTCGCTAACGCAAACACATGGAATAACTATGCGAATCAGCTTGGCTCAATGGCAACCATGTATGCAATGAATAAGGGTGGGGGTACGATTTAAAATGGCAATTGATCACAGCATTCCGCTTCAAACACAAAGCTTTGATATGCTTGGCATGTTGGGGCGTGGATCTGAATTAGCTCAGTTTTACACAAAACAGAAAACTGACAATGAAATGACTCGCATCTATAACGAGTCACAGGGTGATTTAGATAAGATGCTATCTATAGCACCACAATCTAAATATGCTCGTTGGATCATGCCTCAATTGCAGTCTCAAAAAGCTGCTCAAGCAAAGGTGGCAATTGATCAGCAACAATCACTCGCTGATATAAGTAAAACTCAATCCGAAGCGTATAAGAACAACCAACAGGGTGGTGGTTATGCTTTGGATAATTCGGGTAAAAAATTAGGTGCAATTCAGGGGGCAATTCAGCAGGCAGCGATTACTGGTGATAAAACTCAAGCATTACTCGCTTTAAGTGGCTTGGTTCGCACAGAACATATGTCACCTGAAGATTACGAGTATCAATCTAAGATAATCAACACAATGACACCTGATGAATTGAAGCAGTATGCAAGCGGCATCGTGTTCTCGAATGCGAAAGACCCATCGAGCATTATGTATCAAACCGCCAACAATGTTGCAGATAATGAAACATCAACGAATAATAATATTCGTTCAACCAATGCTTCAATTTACTCAACCGATGTAAGCGCTCAAACAGCAGCAAACAAGCTTGAGCAAGATCAACAGCAGTTTGAAAAAAACTATGCGTTTAATCAACAAAAGCAGTATTTTGAGCAAAATAAACCACTTGGCTTTCAAACTGGAAATGATGGTTATCAGTATGCTGTTTATGCAAATGGTAAAGGTATTCGTGTAGTTGGTGAAGATGGGCAACCAATTAAAATGCAGCCTAATACTGATAAAGGCGGAATGTCCGCAACAGTTCAGAAGGAATTATTTGAAACAACTGATGCACTAACATCGGGTAAAAACGCAATAACCAACCTACAGGATGCTTTGAAATACAGCGCTTTGGCTTACGACGGGTTAGGAGCAACTCAAAGAGCATCCGCGCGCGGAATGATTGGTGGCGGTAGTGAAGAAGCAACAGCAACAGCAATGCTTCACAATATCGTAACTGGTAATGCTTTGGAAATGCTTAAAGCAACTTTTGGTGCCGCCCCAACAGAAGGTGAGCGAGCTATTTTGCTACAACTGCAAGGTTCCGCAAATATGCCCCGATCTCAGCGAGAGGCAATCTACAAGCGAGCATTACAAATGGCGGAAGCAAGAGTTAAATCAAATCAAGCAAAAGCTGAAAGTATTCGTGATGGGAGTTTCTTTAAACCACAAGGAGTGCAGTCACAACAAGCTGCTCAACTAAATCCAAAAATCATGATGCAGATGCCTTAATTTAAAATTGTATTTTTTATGTGCTATATTTCCCTCATTTAGGTGGGGGAAATCATGGAACTTTGGAAAGATCAGATGCTAGAAAAAGCTCAAGAATCACAAAAAAGAAAAGTGTTAAATTTCTTTATTTTTTTAGCTCTATGTGGAATTGTCTATTATTTAATTAAATTTAATTTTGGACTTATTGCATTAATATTGTCTTATATGTTTGTCTATTTTAGAACAGATAAATCACTGGTTGATGGAATTATTTTTATTTCTAGTGAATATGATAGGCACCACAATGAATTAGCAAATGAATTGAATAATTTTAATCAAGATCGTGATGAATTAATGCAGGAAATTAGTGAACTTAGAATGCGCATTGAAGAGTTAGAGCAAAAATAAATCTCGAGGTAATTGTAAATTTCTTTTAAACTTTATTTGCTGATATTTTCATACCAATAAAAAGAGGATGATATGAAAAAACTTTTAATTAGCTTAGGTTTAGGGGTAATGTCCTTGTCTTCGTATGCTGCGGATAATTGTTACGGTAGCTCCACATACTACACATGTAATGATTACAGCACTGGTAATTCTTATCAAGTAAGTAAATACGGAAATAGCACTCAAGTGAATGGCTATAATAGTAGAACAGGGTCGACATGGAATCAAAATACTCAAAATTATGGTAATCAATCCTATACAACTGGTCATGATCGAAATGGCAATACCTGGCAACACAATACTAATCAAATAGGTAACACTCAATATTACAATGGAAATAATAGTCAAGGCGAAACATATAGCGGCAGCTGCAATCAATACGGATGCACTACAAATAGATATGGTCGATAAATTACTTTATTTTTAAATAAACCACCTTCGGGTGGTTTTTTATTATCCAAGGAAAAGTTATGGCTACAAGACAGCAGCTCGAACAAGCTTTGCAAAATCCAAATGTACGAAAAATGCTAAACACCATCGCTGCTTCTGAAGGTGTAAAACATGGGTATAACACATTATTCGGCAACCAAGTCATCAATGATTTATCTGCACATCCAAACATTAAAAAATCATTTAAGCAGACAGATGGCAAGACAAATGTGACCACTGCGGCAGGGCGCTATCAGTTTTTAAATGACACTTGGAATAATGTAGCTCGACAATACGGCTTTAAGGACTTTTCACCTCGAAATCAAGACTTAGGTGCAATTGCTTTAATTGCTGGCCGTGGTGCTTTGGATGATGTAATAAAAGGTAATTTTCGACAAGCGATTTTAAAATTAGGTCCCGAATGGGCATCACTCCCAAGCTCTACATACAAACAAGGCAAGCGCTCGTGGGATTTTATTAACAAGCAGCTTGGCAGCAATGTAGGCGCAGACACAAGCCCAACGATGTTCTATGGGGACAGTATTGCCAATGGTTATCGTCAATTTAATAAAGGGCAAGGTTTCACCCAAGATGGTGCAAGTCCGCAGCTTATTTTAAGACAATTACAGCAAGAATTTGGAAAGAACAATAATGCCTTCAAAGGTAAAAATATTGTTTTATCAAGTGGATACAGCAACAACGTTAATGACTTAAAAGCAATTGAACAACAGATGATGTTGCTTAAAAGAGCAGGGGCAAATGTGCAGTTACTTGGCGTGTCTAATCAATATAACCTACATGGTCAAAATGGTGGGTTGATGAATAGTAACTTGCAAGGCTTAGCTAAAAAATACGGTGCAAGTTTTTTAGGTGGCTTTGATGCGGGTGCAGATAATGTTCACCCACCAAGCTATAAGCGCAATTTTGGACAACAACAAAACACTCCAAGCTATCAACCTGAAATGATTGATTTACATAGGGTTGGTATTCAATCAAACCACCAACCCGAAATGGTGGAACTAACGTCTGTTGGTATTAAACAAAAACAATACCAACCCGAAATGATTGACTTAAAAAATGTGGGCATTCAACCGCAAATACAGGCACAACAACAAGTGCAAACACAGCAAAACTACCAACCTGAAATGGTAGATCTAAAATCAATAGGCATTGGGTGAAAACATGGCGGGCGAGCAAACACAAGCATTCATCACTAAAGAGCGTAGCGCAGGCACAAGTGATCTTAAAATCTTTTTAAAAATGATGGATCATCCAACATTTTCTCCATTTGTAAAAAAAATGAATGCACAAGGCATGAATAATCGTCAAATTGCTGAAGGTATTGGTCTTAATATTTCCAATGAAGCCATTGATCTGCCAAAAATGCAACAAGACAGCAAAAGAGCGCAAGCCAAAGAACAAGGTAAAACTAAGCTTTGGGAGTCGGGTTTGTTGGGATTTTCTGACTTGGGTGCAGGTGTTGTTCAAGGTGCTTTGTATGCGAAAGATGCTGTAACAGGCGGAGATAGCTATAAAAAATTCACTAACTCACGAAAAGATATTGAGGATAATCATAACTTACGCCGCCAAGAAAATAACCAAGGTTTCGATTGGATGCGTTTGGGTGGACAGGTTGCAGCAACAGCACCCATGGCAGCCTTAGGGCGAGGTTATCAAGGTGCAAAAATTCTATCAGGTGCAGGTGCTAAAGTTGCAGCACAAAACGCAGCAGTTGGCGCAGGCATTGGCGCATCAAGCTTCGCCAAGGATGCAGACCATCGCATGATGAATACTGCGCTTGGTGGTATTGGTGGTGCAGCAGGTGGGGTAATTGGTGAGAAAATTGGGCGTGGTGTTAGTTCTCTTAATCGCAAATTTAATCCCGCATCATCCACTCATGTAACAAATGCACAAGTTGAAAGCCAAATTGATATTATTTTAAGCCAGATGGATGATGGTTTAAATGGCATTCGATTAGGGGATTTGACTGCACAAGCACAAGCACAACTAAAAAGTGAAGTAAAAAAATTAATGCAACAAGGTCGCACGCCTGACGCTCAAACATTACAGCGCATGAGTGTATTTACTGACTTAAAATCCAAAGGTTTTGATCTAAAACCAACGGGTAAGCAGGCTACAGGTAATGCTCAACTTTGGACAAAAGAAACAAATTTATCAAAGCTAGATGGTGCAGAACCACTTGCAAAAAAATATTCACAAGATCATGCGAATCTAAAAGCATTAGTTGATGATTTTGAGTTTAAAACAGGTGGTAATGCAGCGGATGAGTTTCAAGTGGGAGATGATCTATTCAAGCAACTTCGACAACAAGATGAGTCAAGAAATAACTATATTGCTGCAATGTATAATCATGCGAAACAACATACAGGCAATGACTTAACACTTGATGCAGGTCGATTTGCTAATAATATGAAAAACGCTCTTGATGAAGATCTTGTTGATATAAGCTTACTCCCATCACCACTTTTGAAGAAAGTTCAAGATTTTGCAGATGGTGTAAAGCCTTTTACACTCGCTGAAAAAGAAATCATGGTAAAGCAGCTTAATCGCAGAATGTCAGGTGCAGACAACCAAACAAGATACGCATTACAGTCGTTTAGAAATTCACTTGAAAAAGAAGTGGACGACTCGCTAAACGCTTTTGGCACACAACTGCAAGGGCAAGCAAAAACTGCATGGGATGACGCACGAAAAGCAGCAGCAGGGCGTTTTGGTTTAATTGATCGTACGCCTGCGTTGAAAAAAGCATTAAATGATGCTGAACCCGACAAAGCATTTGATCAACTTGTTTGGCGTGGCAATGTGCGACAACTTGAATCAATGGTGAAAGAGTTGGAAAACACTCCTGATGTATTGAACAATATTAAGCAAATGATCGTAAAACGCATTGCTGAAAAATCATTTGGAGTGTCAGATACCTTTAGTCCAAAAGGAATGAGTGACGCTTTAAAATCAATTGGTGATCGAAAGTTAGCTCTATTTTTTAAGCCTGAAGAATTGAAGCATTTGAAAAACATTAACGCAGCAGGTCGTTACTTAATTAGCCAACCGCCAGGTGCTAACGTCAACCACTCAAACTCAGCATCTGCTTTTGCAAATTACTTGAGTTCATTTGTTAAGTTGCCTGTTGTCAAAGGTGCTGTAGATAAATGGGTAATCTCTCCAAGTCGAGGGGTAAATGCACACATTAAGATCAATCAAGGTGCAAGCGCTTTAGCAAAAACATCTACACAAAACCCAAGTAATGGTGCTGAATTATCACTCATGGATCGACTTGTAAAAGCAGGTATTTTGGGTGGTGCAAACATCTCAGACCAATGAGGTTGATATGCTCCAACATCGACTCGCAACACCGGTTATTCAACCGAGAATGCACTTCTTTGATAAAGATGGAAAGCCACTAATAGGTGGCAAGGTGTATTCATTTAAAGTGGGCGAAGATATTTTCAAGCCTACCTACCGAAATTCAGAATTTACCGCAGCCAATCAAAATCCAATTTTGCTGGATCAAGCAGGCAGTGCATTAATTTATGTACGTGGCTCTGTACAACTTAAAATTTACGACAAATCAGGCGTTTTTATCGAAGAGAAAATTGTGTATCAGCAGCAAATGCGTACGCAGTTTTTCGATAAATACGGCAAAGCATTAGGGGGCGGAAAAGTATGGACTTATGACTATCAATCTACGATTAAAAAGCCTTCGTACGAAAATGCGGATGATGCTTTATTAAATCCGAATCCTGTGATTCTGGATGAAAACGGCTGGGGGTCTTTAAGCATTGTCGGGGCATATCGGCTGCGGCAGTACGATAAAAAAGGCGTGTTTGTTGGTGATCAGGATTTTAAAAGGCCGCCAATGAAGGTGCTGACGAGTGTGGTTTATCCGCTTTATTCTGACGATGCTTTTGGTACAGATTTTGACATTGATAATGTTTCATTCAGAACACTCTTAAATGAAGGGTATTTAGATGAAAATATTTCAACAACTTTCAGCATTGATAATGTTTCATTCAGAACACCCTTAAATGAAGGGTATTTAGATGAAAATATTTCAACAACTTTCAGCATTGATAATGTTTCATTCAGAACACCCTTAAATGAAGGGTATTTAGATGAAAATATTTCAACAACTTTCAGCATTGATAATGTTTCATTCAGAACACCCTTAAATGAAGGGTATTTAGATGAAAATATTTCAACAACTTTCAGCATTGATAATGTTTCATTCAGAACACCCTTAAATGAAGGGTATTTAGATGAAAATATTTCAACAACTTTCAGCATTGATAATG
>NFYZ01005719.1_pt1 | contig 12344 bp, 17 predicted proteins | sample 1092561 | NCBI WGS metagenome assembly NFYZ01 (sample SAMN03609887, study PRJNA323583) | gut metagenome | isolation source: feces | host: Rattus norvegicus | place: Malaysia | collected 2013 | reverse complement strand
CCAGATTTTGGTGATGTCCTTTATATAATAAAAAAAGAAATTTTTTCTTTTTTTATATTAAAATTAGCAAAGTCCTGTAATTATTTTTATATCTTTGTATTTCATCTTAGGTAATCCTGTTAATTCTTTTAAACTACCATTATTATAACAATGAAATATTGTATTATGTCCAGTCATAACTGTATCTTGTGCATTTAAATGTATAAGATTTGGATTATATATAACCTCATAATTTCCTTGTATTTCTTTTGGACCATTACTTAAATCAACTAAACCTGTATGCACAAAATAAAGCTATTCTGTAATTAAAGGTGAAATATGTTTTAATGATTTTAATTTTCCACAATCTCTTATATTTAATGAATTTAATTGTGATGGACATCCTTCTAAACTTCTAAAATTGTCTAATTCACTTAAGTATATATAATCAACAGATTCTGGACATCCTATAAGGTTTTCAAGTTTATCACAGTTCTTTATGTTCAAAACATTTAATTGTTTTGGACATCCTTTTAAATTTAGAAAATTACAATTTTCCAACGATAATTTTCCAACAGAGTCTGGTAACCCTGTCAAATCTTGTAAATTCTCACTGTTAGTTATATATATATAATCAATAGAAGCATAATTATCATTAATTCCTTCTAATGACTTTAATTTTGGACACTTTATACGTAAACATTTTATGTTTTGAGGTAACGGATTAGTAAATTTTGTCTCATCACTTTCTATTTGTATATTTTCTCCTGCTTCTTTTGGTAAATTGTCTGTACTACTAAATATAACACCACCGTAACATGTAATTTTATTAATATCTACATAATATGGTATTGGTTTTTCAAACTTTAATTTATAATAAGTATAAGAATCTACATTTAAACCATAATTAGCATCGTCAACTGTAATTGTAACGTAGTTGTTGGTATCACTAATGATTTCGTTATCATCACCAATAATTGAAATATTATTAAGAACCCATTTTTTTGCTCTCTCTGCGTCGTATTTTAATATTCTAGATGTAATTACATCTTCTTCAGTATCCTATAATATATCATCATAGTCATCAAATAGATTTTCTAATAATTGCTTGATAAGCTTATTCATATAAATGTTTAAATTATATTTTTATATTTATTAAAAAAAGAGGATGTTATTTAATCACATAAATAACATCCTTCTAATTTTATTTCTTAATATTAATAATCCAACCGTAATTGAAATATCTATTTAATACCTTAACTTGTGAACCAGCCGGTAAATTCCATTTCTTAATCATTCTGATGATAACATGAATATTAAGATTCTTTCTCTTTATATCCATCATATTACTGTTAAATGGAAGTCCTTCATCTAAATTTGTCCAATAATTATAATCAGTATTTGCCCACCATGAAATTGGATGATCTGTTTTAGTATCTTCAATAGTGATAAGCCACCATGGTTTTTGATTTTCCTTATAATACTTATCATTATTAAAACGATCAATATAAGGAAAATTATAACGTGGTTTCCAATTTGGTTTACGAATTACTTTATAATGAAAATTCTTACCAAGACCTGTTCTCTTATATGTATCATATGCAGATGTTCCATTTTTAATCTGCTCATATTCATCATCATATTGGTATTTAAGTCTATCCTGTATAAATTGTATAGGACAATTCTTTATGAGCCATCTATCGAAGTAAAATGGTGTATTCCACAATGGAATTTCTGCATTTTTATATGCTTTTTCATATGTCTCACTATAATTCCTCATACGATTTTCAATAATCTCTTTCTTCCAATTATTGAAATACTCTTCAGTCATATCTTTATCAATTAAGAAATTCTCTGCATGATATTTAAGACCATTATCAGTTTCAACAATCTTACCTTTACACCAGTCTCGAACTTCCTTAAATTGCTGATAATCAACTATATATGTTTTGTCTATATAACTCATGTTAACTTATAAATTAATATATTAATTACTTTGTTTTATTATTAAACACATCTTTTGATATATCACCTCTTAAAAAACATGCATTAGAATCAATATTACGCGCATGCTTTATTTCATATGCAAATACACAAATAGAAATGGTTGAAATAATACCATAAGCAATTAAAAAATATGTAAGGAAACTCATATTAAATAAAATTAAATTTTATAAAGTGAATTAATAATAAACTCTAATGATTGAATATGTTCTTTAATTAACATCTTTTCATTATCTGATAAGCTATCAAGTTTCAAGAATTCTTTAAGATAGTTCAATTTAGGATTGATATACTTTTCTATAATTGAATTTTCATTTTTCTTATACTTATTATTGAAACATAAATCATCTTGTAATGGATCAAGTTTAATAAGTTTATTATCAATTACTGTAAAATAACCTCTTTCACGTCCTCTGATACCGTCTTCTACAAAATAATATTTATCAGAATTATCAGGGGTTACACTATATCCACAAAAATCTCCTTTGAATATTTTTCCTTCGAGATGACTCAAAAAATATGAATATTTATATGCGTCAATAAATTCATTAGTATAATCTTTTTCTTTTTGATGTTCTTTCATCCAATCAAAAACTTCAAAATTTATTCTTTCTGTTTTCATAAATTAATTGCTATTAAATGTTTTTCTATCAATTCTTGATTTTAAACTCTGACCATCTAACTTATTAATTCGTTCCTCAAGTAAATCTACTCTATCAATCAAAAGTTTCATTCTTGTCTTTAATTTCTTAACATCAGATGAATCTGAATGATCACCCCAAAATGCTTTACTTTCTTCTGCATTATGTTTAGATGCCATAATACCATATACAGTTAAGCAAATAACTATTACTATAATAACAAATGTCATATTATTTTATTTTTATTATTTCCATTTTCTATAACCATATATGCAATTCATTGTCCAAAATATAAATTGAATAACCATTATCCAATTATCAGCAAACATCCACATGAATATAGAAACAACATCAATTATAATCCAGAATATCCATTGTTCTCTATATCGTAACATTAACAATGTCTGCGCTATAAATGCAGGTACTGTTGAAAATGAATCCATAAATGGTTGTGTATTATCTGTAAAGTATTTCATATAATAACCAAATAATACACAGATAAACACCATTATACTACATATTATATAGAATAACCTATCAGAAAGTCTTTTAGATTCTACTATTTGCTCTTCTGTATTATAATTTTTTAACCATACTACAATACCTATTAACATAGTAATAATGTAAAATACATTCTCTATTAATTCACCATAAAATCTTTGCTGCCATGCAAGATACATATATGTTCCTAATTGTATAAAGCCAAAGAAATAAAATGAAATCTTTCTTTGTGAACATAATATAACAGATATAATACCAGTTACACCTGATATTAAAGAAATCAATGAATCTTTAGTTATATACCATGCAATTAATTGAAGGAAAATACCAATGAGCATAAACAAATGTTCATTAATATTTCTTCCTTCTATAAACTCTGAATATAATATATTATTAATTTTCTTTATCATATAATTTTGTGATATAATCCTTAACATAATTAAAATGATCCATATAAGAACCATTCAATTCAATTACCTTATCAAGTAAACCAAATTCTTCAAGTAATGATAAAAGAATTTTATAATTCTTCATTCTCTCATCTATTGAAGATTGATTCATATAACGTGTTCCATCATCAACAAATTTATTATGCGGTTTGATAAGATAAATTACATCCCATGAAACACCTGTTTGTAATGACTTTGCAAGTGGTTTCAATATATTGTTATATTCATCTTCAGTAATTTGCATATTCTTATCTTCTGTATATGCCTTCGCATACATAAGTGTAACAAGATTATCTGTATCTGAAATGATAACGCCCTTATTTCCTTTATCATTCAAAGCATCAAAATAGTATTGTCTCTGTCCAATAAGGAATTCAACAAAATCATTTACAGTAATATCAGGATCTAACATACAATGTTTCTCCATATAATCCCTACCGAATTCTGTTGTATATGGTATATTAAAATAATTACCAATATCTTTAACAAGTGTTGATTTCCCTTCTGATGCTGTACCTAATACAAGAATTTTCTTTGTTAATGCAGGTTTAAATGTTGATACAATCTTATCCCAATAATATTGAGGTTTTTGCCTAATATATGTTGCTGATATATCATTACTTCTATTAGATGGTGAATTCTCATCGTAACCAACTAACACTGCATTAATATTTAATTTATTCAATGATTCAACATAGAACTTTTCACCAACATAGAATGTAAGTTTCAATTCATGCGCTTCAATCCTTTCATCTGGACTAAATGGAAATGTCGGACCTCCACCCAAAAGATCATCTGTAATTTGATATTTTACATAATCTGTCCATACTTTCCAATTATGTTCAGACATGCTTTCATCAATACCTAATTCTGTATCATTTACAGTAAGAACTCGAATAAGTTCATCATTTTTAAAAAACTCTTTAATAAGTCTTTTTCTATTATTAATATTAAGACCTAATTCATTACCTCGTGGTTCATCTGTATAACCACAAACAACCACATAACAAATATCATTTTCTTTCTTTGCTTTCATTATAAGGTCAAGATGTCCCTGATGCATAGGACAATAACCGCCGAAACAAATTCCTATATTCTTAATCATTTAATTATTTAATTATTATTTAATATATTACAAAGATACATATTTTTTATGAATTAAAAAAATCCGATACTTATCACAAGCATCGGATTTAATATTAAATTCAAAATTTTAAAGTTATAAAAAATGTAAAGTCTGTGAGGACTAATATTTTTTAAATACATAATGCTAACATTACCATACGTTTGTTCTTTTTCAGCTCCTACGTCACCGTATTTCTGTTAGAAATCAATTTAATATGATCACTCTTAAACATCTTTCTAAATTGCTCACCTTCCGATGCTCGCTCTTCGTGAGAACATTATGTAATTTAATTGTTTATAAGCGGGAGTCGAACCCTTAATATGCTTTCAGACATAAACCCTTCCCGATTTACCATCGGGCGTGCGAACCGCTACACTATTATAATTTTATCATTTAATGTCACTCATATGCACATCGGCAAATATACATATTCATTTCATTAAACGCCAAGTACTAACATAATTGCCGTTATGCGTTCCCCTCGATTTGTAAATTTCTATAATTTACAATAATCTCTTATTTAACAAAATTAAAACATATAATCAACAGTACATTAAAATGTTTTTTATATTTTGTTAAGTGCAGACTTTTCATCATTAATATAAGTCGTGTCTGTATGTGGATTCGAACCACAACCGCAATACATATAAACATATATTTTCAGCGCTGTACTTACTATTATTCTATAGCTTAGTTGAACGTTATCTTAATCATATATATCTATAATGATTCTTCCAAATCACTTTTCATGTACCTCATTGACCATTGTGAAATACAGACAAATTTAGATACGAATTTTAACAGTTTCTTAGACTTGTACTGACGCCGTATCTTGCACTTCACTACTTTACATAGAACACTACTTTACGTAGAATAGTCAGATTTAAAAATTGCGCCTCTAAAAATGTAAACACGTCGACACTGTTACAATACTCCTGACGCTCATATAAGACATGTAGTATATTCTTATAGAATGTTAAAATAATGACATGTTCCTATTATGCGGACTATTCGATATTACTACTTACGAACCATAAGATTTCCATCCTTATGTTACTTAACACTTATAGGTGTTCATTATTTACAATACAAAGATACATATTTTATTTCAATTAAAAAAATAATTATGAATCTTTTTTATCTTTATTTTCTAATTCTTTAATTCGTTCAATTGTTTCAACCAAAGTATTAGCTATATCATAATGAGGAAATAGATAATTAAATCCATCAATAAAACCTTCAACTAAAATATCATATCGTTCTTTACCTTCATATGATTTATTGAAGTAACGTTCTGCAATTTCTCTTGGTGTTTTACCTAAGAATTTAATTTCTTCTTCTTTCATAATGTTATATATTTTGGTCAGTACGTGTGGAATCGAACCACAGAAGTTATATTGTTTATATCATCTTATTATAGTTACTGTAAATGCTATTCTTCACTATAATCTCATAAATGACATATATAGTTTCATATACAATTGTCTTCGCATTATAACAATTAAATTACTTCTATATAACTAAATATTATATATTCTCTTAGTAAAGATTAACTTACGAACAAATCTTCGTCATCATTAATTATAAATGATGCTCTCTTCCTTAGAGACGTACTGATATATTTTTAATCTTTTGAAACTTCCTTTACAGAAAATTCTTGATTTCTTAATTGAAATTTATCAAGAGACTTCCTAAATTTCTTATTTACTAATGTTTTGTAATATTCATTCATATTTACATTAATAGGACAAAACTTAGAATTAACTCTATATACTTTCCAATGACAATTATTATAATGTTTTTTATTAAGATTGTCTACAATATCTCGCAAATAAAAATAAATCCATTGATTTGGTGAATTAGGATTCATCTTTGCATCGATAATATAATCACGAGCAAAATTACATGTATAACCATGTTCCTTCAAATATGCTTTCGCTATTCGTTTTCTCTCTGGAAATGATCTATCTTTCCAAGGATAATCTGCTCTACATGTAGAAAATGTTCTAATCCTATTTTTATCTGCACCCATAGAAAAAGAATGTTCTACATATCCATACCAGGCTTCTGTTTCTGTATTATAACCTAATATAACATAAAATTTAGTTCCTTTCTTCATGCTCTTCTTTTTCTATTCGTTTAATAAAATTATTCATATAATTATAACCTATAAAATAACCACCAAACATAGGTACTAAATATAATAGTGCAAGACTATATATTTTGTCTTCAAATGTATTAAGAAATTCCATCATAGGTAAAGGGCTAATAAACATAATTCCTATAATATGTTGAAATACAAAACAACATACAAATAATAAAAGAATTCCTAACCATCCGAATGGTGTACAGCATACAAGTATAATTTTATCACACCGAGATGCTATATTAAATAACAAACATCTCTTGATTATTTTATCTTCTTTAATAGGTATTTCAGAATCGCCAAATGATCCTAAAGTACCTATTAAAATTCCAAGAAATAATCCTACAATAATTAATACTATTGATAGAATAATTAACATAAATTAATCTCCTTCATGAATAATATATGTTTCACCCTCATACTTAATAACTGAATTCTCTGAATAATCATCAAAATCAATCATCTCTGGATCTATCACATGCTCAAGGTAAATACCACTCCAACCATCAGGACCAATCCATCCATATGAATAATTTACCAAATTATATGTTTCCATGATATTCTTAAGATCTTCCTTCTCAGATTCACTCAACATATTCTTTGAATTATACTTAGAACAAATGTCAATTACAAATGTCTTAGTTTCCTCTGGAAGATTTGTTCCACTAATAGCGGTCTTAATCTTTTCGAGTGTTTCTGGTTTAAATCCATTATACTCAACACCTGTTGCACTCTTAGCATGTTCTTGCTTACATACTTTAAGAATATTTTCATCTGTAGAAGTACGTGCAACCAATGAACTAAAACCAATCTCACGATCAACCCAAAACAGATTATCAATTTCATCATTATCCCACTTACCAGTAGAACGAAGAACATTTCTTACAAGCTCAAGCTCATATGAATCAACAATCTCAATTCCTTCATCTTCATAAACATCACGAGGATCATTCTTATTGAATTCATCAAACTGTGACTTAAGTTCCTTGAGGAAATCCTCCTCAGTATCATACAGCTCTTCTACATCAGGAAGTTCACACAAAATGTATGTACCATTATTATTAACATAATTAATGTTGACTGAAACAACATCATTCCACATAAGGTCCATACATGGATAATGTGTATCTTCAGTAAAAGCACCTAGATATGTCTGCAGTGGACCCTTCTTAAAATTCTCACCGAATGTAGAATTCTTCCATTTATGCTGCCAATTTCTGTTACCAATATATGCAAGAAATAACAACACAAAATTATTCATACGATCTGCCTCTACATTAATAATATTTGTTTCCCATGGTAGATGATCATTATACTTACCTGTTACCTTAATAACATAAGTATTCAACTGTGGTGTTACATTCTTACTCTTAAACATTAATTCACTCATATGCTTTATTATTTAAATTATTATCTAATTACAATACAAAGATACATTTAATTTTTTATATAAAAAAATATCCACTAAGTTTTTTCTTAATGGATATTATTTTTATTTCATTTATTTAATTTTTTAGGTTTTGATGAGAAATCTAACATAATTTGTCCTTTCTCATTTTTCTTAAATTCTAATTTCTTTGTTGCAACAGGTGTTGTTATAATAGATGTATTAGACTTCATATATGGAACCTCTTCCGGTTCTTGTTCTGATTCTAATGTTAATGTCTATATAGCTGAATATACAATAGGTTTTACTGATACATCTGTTACATTAATAATAGGTTCATCCTGTTTAATAACAGCTTTTAATTTTTCTTTATTATTATAATCATCTATTTTTAATTCTGTATCAATACCATTTTTCTCTTTAGTAACATATGCGGTTATTTTATAATTTTCTATCTATAAATGTTCTTCATATGGTCCTGATGTCATAATAAGTTTAAAAAATGTAGGTGTAACTTCTATAATAATGAATAACATTGTTATCATGAATGATACCATCGCTAATGAATTATTTGCTTCTTTAAGATTTGAAAAAGCTTCATACCTTGCACTGAAACCATCTTCTCTTAAACCGTCTATTTTACCTTCAAATTTTTCAATATGCTTATTAACTTCATCAATACGTTTCTATACAGTTGTCAACCGTTCTTTATGAAGAAGATCCCATTCCTATAATGATTGTTTACATTGATTAACATATGTTTCTTTATCTCTATATATAGTTCCATGTCCTGCAATACCGGATAATGCATTTCCTTCTGCTTCTTCCTTCAGCTCTTTCTATGCTTTCTGTAAATCATCTACAAGTTGTTTTCGATCTTTTGTCAATTGGTTCTATTCTGCTTGTAATAATGATATTGTCTTATAATCTGATGATTCATTCTTTGCTGAATTTATTCGTTCTATATTATCTTTTAGTAACTATGATTCTATTCTATCATTAAATATCTTCATTTCAAGTGGTGTTGAAATAACAATACCTAAAAATATAGCCATAATTATACGTGGCATTGCCGTTTGAATCTTTTTCCAACTTAATGTGTCTTTACCATCAGTATGCATTGAATTAACAATAAATCTATCAAGATTAAATATAAGTAATGCCCAGAATATACCAAAGATCAGTGATAATATAGCATTACTGAATACAAAAAACATTGCATAACTACCTGATATAAATGCCATCATAGCAGTAAATAAAATAGTTCCACCACTACCTGCATATTTTGCATATTCACTCGGATATAATCTTAATATATTCTTATTAACACCTGCACATGTCCATAAAAATTCGTTTATACTATTTTCATTTAATTTCCATTTACTCATTTTTCTAAATAAATCATTCTTTATATTTTCATTATCTTATTTATAATTAATTTATAATTATTGATAAATATGAAATAATTAATGGGTGATTAAATATTAGGAATATTTAATCACCCATTTTTATTTAAAAGTGAAACTTAGCTGTCGCAAACATATTAAATGGTGAATCAACCAAATAATATGCTGTATCTGATGGAATATCAACTGATCCGTTAGAGAAATTCAAACGATTCGTAATATTATTAAGATTCAAACTAAGTTCTACAATCTTTGATACTCGTGCATTAACATATGCATTAAGTGTAAGGTTTTCCTTAAGCTGATGATTATTATAAATATCCATATACATAGATGAACGGAAATTTGTATTTACACCGAACTTAATCTTATTAACTGTATAATTTGCTTCTGCAAACAATGTAGATGAAGGAGAGAATGTATGATTCATTTCCTTTCCATTAATGTTTTTCAACTTATTCTCTGACCATGAAGCATTTGCAATAAGATGCAATGTATTAACAGGATTATAATCCATAGCAAGCTCCAAACCAAGTCGATATGAATCATGCTGCTTATGAAGAGGAAGACCATTCATTGATGAAAGTTCACCTGTTGCAACAAGTTCATTACTAAAATTCATATAAAAACCATTAATATTAAAATTAATCTTATTATTACGAATTTCATAACCAAGTTCAACATCATGTACACGTTCTGACTGTGTATTCATTTCAGATTCATCTGTACGATATTCACCTCCGAACATATCAGTTCTGGAAGGCTCACGGTTTGTGACTGCATAACGTGCATATACCTTTGAATACTTATCAATATCATATGTAAGTCCAAAACTGTAATTCATAAAATTCCAGTCATGATTAAAATCAGAATCACCATTAATACCAATAGCTGGTGTATTTACACGATAATGAAGTGATGTATAACGATATTGAAGTGCAGCATCAATAGTAAACTTATTAATTGGTTGATACTTTACATTTGCAAATACATTTACATCTGGTTTTGTACCTGCATTATCATAATAAGGAGTAAGTCCTGGATTCTTCCATGCAGTAATAATACTATCAGAGTTTGCAATATCATATCCCTTATGACGTCTATGATAAACATATGCATTTACACCAGTTGTAAGTGAAAGATTATTAGCAGGATAATACTTAATTACAGTGTTAAATCCAGTAAGATTATAATTAAGATGATAATTATTCAATACACTTCCAGTAGGTCGTGAAGAATCATCCCATCCAATACGATAATTACCGGTCTGATGTTGCCAATACACTGAAGATGTCAAGAATACCTTATCTGATAGAATTCCCTTATATTGAAATCTATTATAAGTTGTCAAGAAATCATCTGTTTCCTGCTGACGATTACCAGACTTCATTTGCTTAAATGGTGTAGGATGCTTAGGAATCATATCTTCTGTAAGACCCATAAAACCTTGACCATTACGATGATAACCTGTCATTGTCAAGAAATCAAGCGAATGCTTATCATTAAAGAAATAACCAGTCTTAAGTGTAATTGACTTTGAATTATTATATGTATTTTCCTTATAACCATCAGTTTGCTGTGATGTTACACGAACATGCAATCCCCAATGGTTCTTCAAACCCATATTATACACTCCACTCACACGTGATGAATTAAAAGATCCATAACCAAGGTCAAACCATGAATCTGTATCTTTTCTCAAATCTACTGATTCCAGAGAAACATTACCAGCATATGCAGCTGTACCGTTATTAGTTACTGATGCACCCTTTTCTACCTTAATAGAATGCAAACTAGACATAAGATCAGGAGAATTACTGAAATAACATCCGAAATCTTCAGCTTCATTCCAAGGCATTCCATCCAATGTAACATTCATACGTTCCTGACCCATACCACGCATACGGAAATAACAATAACCCATTTGCGTACCATTGTCATTATATGCATAAATATTAGGCAATTTAGAAAGTACATAATCTGTACCCTGACCATGATTCATCATCTTAATAGTAGATGTATTAATCATACTACCGGTCTGTACATTATTTCGATACAAAGAAGTTACAGTAACTTCCTTCAACTTCAATGCAGTCAATGTATCTGTTACAGTGTCCGCATAAGAATTAAAAACACTCATCAATGAAATGAGCATACAAAAAATAAAATTCTTCATTTTTATTTTTATTAAAATTAGTAATTATTAAATATATTCTTTATTATTTTACTTATTGTCGTACTTCTTTCCAAATAATTTTATGAGATTTCATATTTGAATCATATACTTCTATTGAATTCCATGAATTTTGACTAATATTTTCAAGAAATACATCATCAATATATTTGTCTCTCAATATCATTTTAAATTTTGTTTCTGTATCTTTATTTGTAATTACAGATTCTCTTGAACATGCAGCAGGATAAACTGTTATTGCATATACAACTGCCGTAATTACAGTAATGATAAAAAATATAATTAAACTATTATAACCTGATGTATTATCATGTATTTTATTTTCTGATACATTATTAATATTACATTTTTCTGCTTTATGTATAACCATACGTATTTAATTTTAATAATTATTCAAATAATCTGAAAACCATATGATACCTGCATATGTTAAGATAATAAGAAATACCATAGCAAGAAATACCAAAGAATTCTTACAATTTTCTATATTATTTAAATTTGATAAAAATTT
>NFYZ01006584.1_pt1 | contig 12360 bp, 11 predicted proteins | sample 1092561 | NCBI WGS metagenome assembly NFYZ01 (sample SAMN03609887, study PRJNA323583) | gut metagenome | isolation source: feces | host: Rattus norvegicus | place: Malaysia | collected 2013 | reverse complement strand
AAACGAGAAGATAATCAAAATGGAAAGGAACGACTCCGAATTATGAATTATGATATCGCAGTGATTGCGGATATTCATTGGGATGCTCTAGACCCTAAGAAGCAATATCATGAATTGCAATTCTTCAATGCTTTTGTGGAGAGGGTAGAGCATCTGGATCTGGTAGTCATTGCAGGTGATGTCTTTGATACCAAGATTTTATTGAATAGCAAGACCTCTTTGAAAGCCCTTCAATGGATGTCTGAATTGGTAGAGATCTGTAAGAAGAGAAATACCAAGATTCGGATTATCAAAGGGACAAATTCACATGATAATAACCAGCTGGATGCCTTTAATGGATATGAGGATGGAACTGATTTCTTTCATATCTTTCGGCAATGCACCAGTGAAGAGACCTTACCCGGAATGCAATGTCTCTATTGTCCGGATGAGGTTATGAGTCAGAAAGAATGGGAAGATACCTATATCGATCTTCTGTATGGGAAGATCTATGATGCGGTATTTTTCCATGGATCCTTTGACATTGTATTACCTGAGATCGTCAATCAGGAATCTGAGTTTGTCGGTGCCAAAGGAATTGCCTTTAAGTATTCTCACTTCAGAGAGATTTCTCATATCATGGTAGGAGGCCATTGGCATGATGGATCTGCTTCTGAAGGAGAGCACATGTATTATACGAGATCCTACAGTCGGTGGAGTTATGGAGAGATGAATCCGAAGGGATTCGTCTATCTGAATTATGATACCGAGGATAAATCCTATTGTCTTCAGAGAGTGGAGAATCCCTATGCAGATCTCTATCTGACCTATAGCGTCGATACGAGAAGTATGCCGAATGTGGATTCTTATCAGGGATTGATTCAAAAGATCTATGAGGACTTACAGGATCCCAGAGTGCATATTCGAATCTCAATCCGAATCACCGATACCAAGATTGAGAATCAGAATGCCATTGATATGCTGAGAAGAACCTTCATTGATCAGACGAGGAGAGTTAAGATTCACCTCAGGAATGAGATGAAGGAAGAGATCCGGAAGCGAGATCAAGAGAAGACCGAGAGAATTCGGGATCGATTTGATTTTGTCCGGGATAAGAATAACACCACTTCTCAGATCATCCAGAAGTTTATTCATGAAACCAAGGATGTCGATATATCATTAGAGGATATCGACCGATTTGTAACCAAGTATATGAGGTAAGAAACTATGCCAAAAGATCTAATGGTTGGAGAAGATGCCTATCATCTCCAGACAGAAATCTTGGGTCTATTGCCAGAGCATCCAAAACTGATCTTTGCATTGAAGAATAAGTATGCAGATGATCATGCTTGGGATGTTGCATTGGAAGCAGATCCTTCCATCTTTGCTTTCTATAAAGACCCGGAATACAATGACTGTCTCAAGGCAGTCTTATTGGATGGAAGAAATATCCAGTATGTCCCCTATCGGAATCTCACCTATGAGATCTGTGTCACATCCATTCGCTCTTTCCCGAGAGCGATTCTTCTCATTCCGAGAGAGAAATTGGATATGAGAATGATTCAGCAAGCTGTCGATTTGGATCCTTCCCTCATCAAAGAGTATGAAGATGAGTTGGATGGATTCTATATTGAGGATAAGATCAAGGAGATACCCGAGCTCATTCTGTCTTTGAATCATCCGGATGATGATTGCATTGTCATAGCCATCAATGCAAATCCAGGATTGATGTTTAAGATGCCGAAGGAATGGTGGACCGAGACCGTGAAGAAAGAAATTCGAGAAACACATCCGGATTGGGATTCTTACATTCCGAATTAAGCAAAAACCTATCTATATTTTGTAAAATCGAAAAAGATGGGAGTGTGTGAAATCCCAATGGCCAGAATAAAGAGAAGATCGAAATCTTCGAATACTGCTTCCTCTTCGAGACAGACTTTCCATATGAATCTGGATAGTCATATGATCGAGTCCCTCTTGAAGTATGTGGTGGCTGAGTGTGTCACCACATCCGAGCTCAATAACTTGAGAAAGTTATTGGAGAGAATCGATTTAGAGGATTTTAAGTTTTCACAGGCAAAATACAATAACATTCGACTTGTCAAATATATCAGTGAAGCAAAGAGTACCGGATCTCTCGAAGATACCGGTGCAATCTGCTCGTATGTCATAGACAAATGCCCGGAATTGTCCGAAGCATTGCAAACTGTCAATTGGGACAAGAATCAGATGTCCCCTGTAGATGCCAGACAGATTTCGAGAAGCATCTCGGAGAAACTTCAGTATTCCATCATCATGAGTATGGAAGATGAGATTGTTTCTCTCTATGACAAACTTCGGAATTGCGGCTTCTATAGTATGAGTGAGTATACCAAAACTCTTCGAGAGGTACTCACTCGTGGATTGACCTCCATGCAAAAGACTGCCATATCGAGTGGTATGGTAGGCGAAATCGATTTCAGTAGTGTGGATGGCATTGATACCCTTCGGACGATTGTCGAAAGAGCCCATCGTCCTGGTGCTGTCTTATCTACCGGAATCAAGGCACTCAATGCCATTCTGTCTCCCGGATTCCAATCGGGAAGATTGTATACCTTCTTGGGATTGACTGGTGGTTTTAAATCTGGAATGTTGCTGAATTTGGCGGATGAGATTCGTCAGTGTAATCCAAGAATCTTAGACCAGAATGAAGACAAACAAAAGACCATCCTCTTCATCACGATGGAGAACTCGATCAATGAGACTGTGGGAAGACTGTATGATATGTATAGCGATGAGAATGCTGACATATCGACAGATCCCTATGAGAAGGTGGTGGAGGTTCTCCATAAAGAAGCTGGATATACCTTCGGGGCTTCTTTTATTGACAAGGATGGCAATGATATCTCCAAGGAAAATGCCAAGAAGCATATCAGCATCCACTTTGTCTACAAAGCGAATCTGAGCATTACTACGGGTGATCTCTATACCATGATTCAGTCTCTGGAAGACCAAGGGAAAGAAGTCATCTGTGTCATTCTCGACTATATCAAGAGAATTGATTCGGTGAATGATTGGTATGGAGATGAACGAATTCGTCTTGCAAATGTCGCTCAGGAGTTGAAATCTCTTGCAGAGTATTTTCAGATTCCGGTCATTACAGCACAGCAGGTAAACCGTGAAGGAAATGCCATTGTCGATGCCGCCATGAGAGAGAATAAGCAGGATGTCTTGCAGTTTGTCGGATCTGCAAATATTGGTTCCTCTTGGGCCATTGCAGAAGAATCTGACTGGATGGCGATTCTGAATCGTGAGAGACAGAAAGGGACCAACCAACTCTATCTCACTGTCAAGAGAGTCAAGATTCGTGGGAAATCGGATCCCAAGGCATTGGATTACTTCAATCATCCCTTTACGAATGAGAAGTGTATCCGTCTTGAGATGGATTATGACAAACCCTTCTCGGTATCCAAACGGTCTTTGGCTTCTACGCTGGAAGCGGTCTCTACCGATGATCCCTTTGAGAATGATCACAGTAGACCCTCCATTCATGATATCAAAGATCCGAGAAAGAAAGCAAAGTTGGCCATGCAGAAAGCTGGCTTGGAAGAAATCGGAGATATGGAGCTGTAAATCGGGACAAAATAAATTCCGTATAGAGAATGATCCAAGAGGAATCGTCTCTATACGGAATCTTTTGGTTTGTTAGTTGGAAGATGCATTGATCTCCTCGGCATTCTGTTTCTGCAACATGGATGTGACAGACTTTCTGTCTTTGGAGACCTCAGACTGATTTTCCGAGATGAAGGTCTTATCCACAGACAATACCGTTGAGAAGGCAGAGATTCCCTCACGGGTAAACACCTTGATGACATTGTCTCGAGAGAAATCGAACTCAGTCAGAGAATGAATCTGATTCGCAAAGATGATGGACCACCAATAGGAAGTCGTACCATAGAGATTGAAGGAGAGTCTCTTGGGATTGTAGCGATACTTTCGCATCTCTTCCTGAGACAATTCAATCTCTGTGATGTAATCTCGGATATATTGGACATACCGATCCATAATGGATTGATAGTTCATAATGACATGAAGATCATCCTCCGAGATGACTTTCTGGTAGTAGTAATTCGGATACTTGACAGATTTATTCTGTTCGGTTTGGATGAATTGATCGATGGTCATAATTCACCTCATTCACCAACCTCACCTTCATCAATCCCCATAGACTGATAGAGGTAAGATTTGTAATTCTTATTGACAGACTTGGACTTGGAATACTCAGACTGATCTGTCATATTGGTAATGTAGAGTGTATTGACAGAGTCTCCGGTATTCCCAATGGTCAATTCAGCACCCTTCTTGAGGATGGGTCGTTTGAATTCCATATTGTCTTTTGTCTTGATCTTGAGATAATTAGCAGTGGTAGCGGTACCAGCGGATGTGACGGTACACTCTCCATCATTGATGAAGCAGGAAGTATCCAATGGAGAGGGAGTCTCCAAGGCATCCCCCTGCTCCACAAGAGGAAGAACATTCGGTACATAGACTTTGTAAGAATCCGCATCCTGAGACAAGGAATCTTCGTCTACCATATACCCAACTTCTTCTGTATTCAACTTCCACTGGGAAGTCCCTGTTAAATCAGCCATTGTAAATCTCTCCTCTCCATAGCAAATCTTAATCTGAAGTTAAATTACTTAGGATTCTAGGGAATCCAGATAGTATCTCCTGATAGAAAGGATGATGAATTCTCTCTATGAAAGAGAAGAACGCTAAGCGTGTGATGCGGATGCCGATCCCATCCAACATGATCAATTTTACACCGAATGAATCTCAGCAGGGCGCTTTACAGGCAATGAAACACTGGTATGAGGAAGAGAAGACATTCAAACCCTACTTTACCTTATCGGGTGCTGCCGGTACTGGTAAGACCTCTCTGATTTTATACTTCTTCCAGATGATGGGATTCTCAATGGATGATTTCATCTGTGCTGCCTATGTAGGAAAGGCAGTGACGGTATTGGCTTCCAAGGGATTGCCTGCCAAGACGATTCATTCTCTCATCTATAAGAGGGTTATCTCCTATGAGAAGGATGAGCAGGGGAATATCGTCTTGGATGAGGATGGAAATCCCAAAGAGAAGTTTGCATTTGTCTTGCGGGATAGACTCGAAGAAGATTACAAGATCATTGCCATTGATGAGGCTTCTATGGTAGATACCAATATGGAAGCTGACTTACTCTCCTTTGGAATACCCATTATCTTCATTGGAGATCATCATCAGCTTCCTCCCATCTTTGGAAATTCTGCTGTCATGATGAATCCCGATTACATCCTCAATCAGATCATGAGACAGAATCGAGACAATCCCATCATCTATCTGTCTCAGTTGGTAATTCGAGGGATGCCATTGGAATTGGGTACCTATGGAGATTCCAAGATCACTGCTGAGGTAGATCTTGGTACCAATCTTCTGACCGATTACGATACCATCATCATGGGAAGAAATAAGGTCAGGCAGATGTTTAATGACCATATCCGATTCCGAATCTTAGGTGCCAAAGACTTTCTTCCGATGGAAGGAGAGAAGCTCATCTGTAGACAGAATAACTGGAATCAGGAGTTGGGAGATGGCCTCTATCTCACGAATGGTACTCAAGGTATCTGTGATCATGTCTACTTTGACAAGATGAAGAAGGGTAGAGTTCCCATAGACTTTACTCCGGATATCACCAAGAGAAAGATTCGAAAGATTTGGATGGATACCAAGTATCTCAAGCTCAAATGCTACGAGACGAATGACTATGGTATCTCTCCCTATAACAAGTTTGAGTATTCCTATGCCATTACTGCTCATCTTTCTCAAGGTAGTGAGTGGCCATCGGTACTCTTCCTGGATGGGAGATTCCAGGATTACGATACGACACAAAAATTGCGGTATACGGCGATCACAAGAGCTTCTGAGAAGATTCATATTGTCATACAAGGAAGGAGACTATAAAATAGGTCGAAAATGACCGGTAAAATCTCTATATATTATATAGGTAGATAAGACAAGGAAGAAGTCTCTAAAACCATAGAAAGGAAGCTTTGCATGAAGATCGCTATCGTTATCAGCCAGGAAGATTTCGAACTGGCAAATGAGATCACCCGGAGATGTGGGTATGAGATCCCGCACTCCTATAACCGGAAAGGAAATGTCGTGGTGGAAACCAATGACATCACCCCTTGGTTGAAGAAGCTGAGGTTCGGACTCAACTTTGTGACGGCCGATACCATCATCCAATACCGGCGTAAGCTGGAAAAGACGGTGATGAGCATCATCCCGTTGAAGAAGATCTTTAAGTGAAATAAGGTATCCATGGCAGAATTTTGTATGATCTTTCCAGTAAGTCATACTCTGTCATGGATACCTTTCTTTTTTTGTAATCGAAAAGTCGGTATAGAAATTCTATATATCATATAGGTAGAAGTAAGGAATAAGATGTCCTTAAAAATACTATCTAAAAGGAGTAAAATAAAAAAATGACGTTCAATGCTTGGTTTTATAGTTTCATGAATAATGGTGGCATGATCGTTGTCGCCATCTATGTCGTCTTTACTATCGTCTACATCCTGCAGTCGGTCTACAAGACCCATCTGCAGAAAAAGAAAAATGCCAGTAACCCTGAGGTGGTTGTGCTTCTGAGCATGACCATTCTGAAGTGGATTGCTGGTATTGCGCTTCCCGCATCTCTCGTCATTGTCATGGCTCATGTCTCTGCACTGAGCCTGGGTCTGTAAAGGAGCCTATATCATGAACAACCTCATCATTCTCTTTGTTATCAGCGTTATCTGCTTCCTTATCACCCTCCCGATCCTCATTTCCTATCAGAAGTGGAGCAAGTCCTACTCCAAATATTGGAGTGACTCTGTCTCCATGATCGAGGATCTCTCTGATCAGGTTCTCCATCACTGATCGGAGAAAAAGAATGGATACCCGAGAGACCTAAATCATCTCAGAGGTATCCATTCTTTTTTGTATTTACTCTCCTAATTACTCATTTTATCATTTCTAAAATGTCAAATATATGTGACATTCTGTAAAACATACCAGACAAAATGTAAAACGAGATATGGGATTTTCAAAAATCTGGAAAATGGTATTTACTCTGAAAAATAGAGATGAATTACCCTATAATTCTATCTTTATAAACTAGGGCACTATAACTATTTATAGTTATAGAATATTATAAAGAGACAAGGGGCATATAACTATGGTGGAGTGATCTATTTATATGCCTACCAATTTCTTGTCAGAGGTAACTGGATTATCAACATCTAGGTTAGGACAAGCCACCGCTACAGAAGGAGATGTCTTGGTAGGTAAGACCTTCTATAGTGGAGATAAGACTTTGAAGACTGGTACCATGAAGGATACTCAGACACTTGCAGCTACTCCTATGGTATTGACACATGTCTGTATGAGTCTTATTCAGGCTAGTCAGTGGAGCGGTGATTCGAATCCAAATTATATTACTGCCAATACATGGGGTAATGGGTTTACTTACACCATACAGAAGGCTGGTAACTATCGGATCTATGCAACGTCTAGTGTATCCTGGTTAGGAAGTTGCAAACTTAATACCTCTACTGGTATTACCTGTATCAATGATGATGGTACTGGAAATGGTACTAAGACTTCCTATAATAGTACATCCTACTTTCCTAAAGGAGCTACGATCTCTGGTTCCTGTCAGAGATCTACCTATTCAGATACTAGACAAGCTACCATGGTCATTCGTATCTATTACCAAGATTGAATTACTACCCACTATAGAAGATATACTCATAGAGAGATTCTTCTATAGTGGGTTTAATATCCTAAACTTAGGGGGACTATATTAATTTATTAATATAGATATAGAATAGAGGGAGAATACGATAATAGGTAGGATTATATAGATACTGGGAATATTTCTACTATCTTATCATTAGGGGAGTATCGTATTCTTATATAGACCATTGGGGATGATCTATATCGCTACTTACATTAGAAAATTGAAAGATCGAAATGGAAATTATATTACTCCTGCTACCAGAAGTAAAGGAGTCTATATGGAGGATAATACGACATTGTCATTATTATCATCCTATCCTGTAGGGGTATCTACCAATCTGTCAATACTACTTCTCCTGCATCTCTCTTTGGAGGTAGTTGGGAAAAGATAGAGGGTAGATTCCTTCTTAGTAGTAGCAGTGAGTATGACCTTGGAGACACTGGTGGAGCCAATGAGTTTAAACAGACATACTACTATGTCGGTCAACACAATCATGCTATCTATACGAACTTCCATCCTACAACAAATCCAGAATCTAGAAGTGTCTTCAATGTGGCAAAGTATGGAGACATGATCATATGGACGAACTCCTATGAGATCGCTGGATCTACTATATCGATGGGACCTGGTGAGGGAATTGAGGAGACTAGCGTAACCAAACCTATGTCTATTATGCCTCCCTATCGGGTAGTCAATACTTGGTATCGAGTATCCTGATATTTATATGGAGCTGGAGACTAAGTTCATAACAATATGCCTCCGTACTGTGTGAATATCTGGAGACGAACCTCCTAAATGAATCTTTCAATCTTCTAAAACTTTAATAGACTATACGAGAGAAACCATTGTTTTGGTTATAACTCGTATAGTCTATTTTATTCTTAGGATACTCTTCTCCAGATATAGACCGAGTAGTAAGGCGGCATATTATTGTGAGGCTGAGATTCTCCCTGATAATTCAAAGACATAGGATCTTGGGTTACCATTACAGACCCAGCAGCTTGAGAAGTAGTAGGAAGATATCCATTGGTAGTATCTGATCCATCATTCCATCTGTATGCTTGGACATAATGACTATGTCTAGGCATCTCAGAATTATTCAGTGTATGCTTTGCTTCTCCACCAGTAGAGGATACACTATAACTGGAAGAAGTACCCAGTAAGAATCTACCTTCAATTTTCTCCCAGCTACCACCATACATTGAAGCAGGTGATGTACTGGAAGTAGATTGAAAGATAGCGCCCACTGGATACAATACCTCACTCAGAGTCTTATTGGAGTCTAAGTATACTCCCTTAGCTCTTACAGCTGGTAAGACATAATTCCCAGATCTGTCTTTCAGCTTTCGAATATAGGTCGCTATAAGAGACCATCCCCAATACGATAACAGAGAGACGAAGAACTATATCCCCTACATATCTTCGTCTCTCCCCTCTATTCTATATCTATATTAATAAATTAATATAGTGCATCGGTTTTAATCTTTATATCAGACAAGAAAAGAATACCAGGTATATCAATCTACTCATATAGAGTAAAGATATACCTGGTATTCTTATTTTAGATTGGTGCTAGAGATGGGACTTGAACCCATATGAAGTATTATATTCGGTAGATTTTGAGTCTACTGCGTCTGCCAATTCCGCCACTCTAGCAAGGTTGTTCAAATAAAATAAAAGTCCATATGAGTCCTACCTCATATGGACAGAAGAGAGGTATCTACAATAAGGTCGTCTCTTATCAAGAAAGTACATAGATTGATTCTAAAATAACTTTAGATGCATACTATAACGGTCTTTGCCTGGATCAGTATAGCACAATCCGAAATATGCCCGATACATCATGAGAAGATCGCATTTCCTCTGGTATTAAAATAAAAAGACTCATATGAGTTGCATTCATATGGGTCTAATACGAGAGGTGCATATCTTTGAATGATAAACCCTTCTTCAAAGATGTGATCTCTAAGGTTCCTGGACCGAAAGACCTGTATCTCGATGCCATGAGACAATTTGGAAATACCTCTTTTATCGTCTAAGTACATATCCGATTCGAAAATAACATAGGAAATCTCTGTATATTATTATCATGATTACGAGTAATAGAATTCGGTATTATATCGAAAAAGATTAGGTGAAAGAATAGGGCACCAAATAAAAATCGCATGATCTGGAGAAATCATGCGATAGAAAAGAGGTACTCCTATGTTATTTTCTTCAAAATCTGATATAATAAAATCGATCAATATGATTGACCCTGCCTACGAGAAATTCCATAACCCAGACCTATACTACCTCTGGTTATATGGTAAAGATCTCATACCAGGGAATCCGAACTTTGAGTATTATATTGGAACGCACCAGTTATACTTACTCAAAGCTCTTCAAAAGAATCGGGAATTCACAAGGCTCATGAGGATCTATCCGGGTCTTCATGATCTTTATAATTCCACCATGGATCTTATCTCTAAAATGGGATACTGATCCAATAAAATGATTCAACTATGAAAAGACTATCTCGTAATCAGGTGTACCTCTCTTATCAAGAAGGTACACCTTCTTTTTTGTTTTAATTCCTAAACTTAATGGACTATATTAATTTATTAATATAGATATAGAATAGGGAGAAGTAGATACTATATAGGGGTAGGATCTACTTCTCATATATCATTGGGGATGATCTTTATAGCTACCTATAAAAGAAAACTAAAGGATCGTAGTGGGAATTATATAGTACCTGCTACCAGAGCATCTTGTGTCTACTTGGATGATAATAAGAATCTCCAAGATTGGATCAATGATCAGAATGCATCTGCTTTTGATCCTCTCAATATTTTCCCTGTAGGATTTATCTATCAATCCACTGAATCTACATCACCTGCATCTCTTTTTGGAGGAGAATGGGAGCAGATCCAAAATAGATTTCTATATGGATCTGGTGGCTCTTATGGAGTTGGAAATACGGGTGGTGAAGAATCCCATGTTCTTAGTATGTACGAGATGCCTTCACATAACCATGGATGGAAATCATTGATTGGTGATATTTGGGGTGGAGACACTCGATTGTTTGCGGAAAACTCTTATGCTACTGGCATATTCAGCAGGCGAGATAATGGAGACGATAAATTTGAGATTGTAAGAAAAGATGGACTAGGAATATCTGTAGTCCCTGATGTTCATCTTGATGCCTCTCACCAGCATAATATGGAAGGTTCTGGATGGGCACACAATAATATGCCTCCATATTTTGTATGTAATATTTGGAGACGTACTGCATAATTCCTAAATAATCACTCTATGATTTCATAAAAATAATGAAGTCATAGAGTGACTTTATTCTATCTCTATCTTATATACTGGAAAGGAGTATATAGAAAAAATGAATATCATCTTTGATACTGAAAATAACCCCAATGAAATCTATAGGATTCCTATTCATACATATGCACCAATGATCTACTATATTGATGATGCTAGATTCTATAGAATGGGAAATCAGATTCTCATTGGATCTATCAATTTCCGTATTGATATAGAGAAAGCTATGGAGATAGTAGAGAATCCAGATAATTCTTCTTTTATCAACAATGCCTTCTTTTTAGAGAGAAGCAATACTTTGGGTCTAATTCCTATGATGTTTACCGCAATTCCCCATATGCCAGATGTACCTCCTATATTCGGTATCATCTACCCTGATGGTAGTATCAGCTTAGATTTAGCCAAGATCTTATCCATAATTTATACACCAGAAGATATTGAGAGATATAAGGAGGGATACTCCTCTATCAGACTACACTTCTCTACATTCTATCGTAAATCTGAGTAAGAGGATCGTCTTAGATTCTAAATGGGAGCTCTTTTCTGATCTCTATTAACAACTTAAAACCCCGTATACGAGGATTGTAAGAATCTCCGTATACGGGGTTGAATTCATGAAATTGATCAGTCGATGGACTTCAGTATCAATTACCGAGTCAGAGTCTCGGGAGAAGTGAAGTCACGGCCATCGATGGTCATGCGACCCTGAACAGGCAGAACCTCGAAGGTCAGAGTACGCTGAGTGGCCATGATGTTGGGCACCAGGGTGTGGACCGGGTTACGGTAACCACGATCGATCACCATGTTGTACTTGTAGTGCTTGTAGGTGATCAGTTCCTTGGTGGTCGGAATCACGATGAAGTGAATGCCGGTATCGGCCTTCAGATAATGGGAAGTGATGATGTGCACACGATCCTGGGCAGTGGTCAGAATGCCGAACTTGTAGGCAATCTTGATGCCAGAGATCTGGGTGTCATCAGCAAAGACCCAATCGATGCCATCCTGCAGGAAACGGATCAGCTCGGGATTCGCCACGGCCACGATGATCACATCGGGGCTCTTCAGCTTCTGCTTCAGGGTGTTGATCACACGCTCGAAGTATTCCCGAGAATCCTTCATCCAGTCAGTGATGTTGTTGGTGAAACCATCATACGGCAGAGCGTTGAACTTCGCAGTGACAGTCAGCTTCTCATAGCCGTACGGGCCAGCACCAGCAGCTTCCTGAGCCTGATAGCTCTTGTCCAGGAAGGTACGGATCTCG
>NFYZ01014037.1_pt1 | contig 12373 bp, 10 predicted proteins | sample 1092561 | NCBI WGS metagenome assembly NFYZ01 (sample SAMN03609887, study PRJNA323583) | gut metagenome | isolation source: feces | host: Rattus norvegicus | place: Malaysia | collected 2013 | reverse complement strand
TTTAACTTTTTCATTTGTTTATAGAACATAGTATTCCTACTTGATACTGTAGATGTATTTAAATACATCTTATCAGTATCTCCTACTCCCAAACAATTAAAATACATATAAAAACTACCATTATGTATATGTCTTGTCCCCATAGCTACATTTGCTCCAATTCCATCATATTGGCTCCCATCTACAAACAAAAACACAATTGACCTGTTAGACGTTTCATAGGAATATCTTTCCTTTGTAATCCTTGCTAATTCTAGAGCTGCTCCAATACTAACTGCTCTTTCATCCGATATTTTATATATTTCATTTTCCATATTACCTATATTGCCATAATCAACTGCTATGATTAGAGGATAATCAGGACGGTATCCCCGTAAATATCCAGCAATATTTTTTCCATATATATTTTCATCACCTATATCAAAATTATACTCCTGAGTAAAAAAGGATTCCGTTTTCCCCTTTTCATTAACTGTTCTAAATATAGGGGCCAATCCACTTTCCTCTAATTCCTTTTCTATGTAATTACCAACTTCATCTATATATTCCATCTGTTCAATTGCCTTTACATGTTTTATTATATTATCACTATTAGTTCTATAATTAGCTTTAGGTGACATAGGTATTAAAGATAATACATAGATAAATATAATGATAATAACTAAAGATTTAATAGCTATATTTCTTTTATTATAACTAAAATCCTTCCATTCATTAATATAAGTTTTAGGAGACAAATGATAACCAAGAGTTTTCATTCTTTTATAGAATATAGTTTCATCATTTCTTATTTCATATAGAAAACCTTCACCTAATAAATTAAAACCCATAATACTAAAAGCAAAACCTACTAGTGGAAATATTGGCAACCAATATTTCCCATCCACCATAGCCTCCTTAGTTATATTGAGCATCCCACTCCACTCGGGATAGTAGTTATAAACCTGTCCCCAGCTACCTTCAAAATTAAGATTATCAAATTTATTTGCACCTATAGTAATACCTAAAACCCCTAGTACACAAAGGCTTCTAAGAATATTTCCTATTTCAGTAAAAAAGTTCGCAAAAATATGAGGAAAAACTTGCTTAAAAATATCCTTCCTTTTTATATTAGCCTTCTCTTCATTATCTACAATTTTCTTAACTTCCTTATAAAGCTTTTTTCCTAGTCTTCCCCAACCGGTTATTGCTAGAACCAAGGAAATCACCAAAATTGACATACCCAAGCTTAGTTTCGTGAAAGCTTCCTGATTTAAAACTATATATCCAATAATAACTTCTGGCATCATATTAAATAAAGTTGAAAAGAATTTTAATAAACTACTAGATATTTTCCCACCAATACCACTATAGAAAGCAATAGGTGTAGCTAGCAATATCCTAAATAAAGCCGATAAAACTGCTACTCCTATAGTCACTTTTGTACCGAATATTAATAAACTATGTACATTTCTACCTAAAGGATCTGCTCCATATTTATATAGTATACTTGGTGGAAATGGAGGACCTTTCGATAGTGTTTCATCGTCAAGTGCCTGAACTGTTCCATCATCTATAGAAAAAGGATCTGCCCTAATAATACCGTCCTCAAAAATTATAATAACTATTAATATTCCAATGATTATTAACCCAATAATTATTGCCCAATTTATCTTCTTCACATAATCACCTCAGTACTACCCTTAGGAACTGTTTTATCCTCGCTAGGTTCAATTATCTTAGCTGCAATTTTAAACATTAAATAAAACAATAGATAAACTAATACTAATATCACCATTATTCCAAAGACGGTATTCACATCTCTATTACCATAACTTTTAATTAGCTTAAAGGTTAACCCTGGGAAATTAAATAGGTATTCTACTATCATTAAATTGGTTAACATTAATCCAATATAGGAAGGAATATCTTTTATAACATCTGTGAAAACATTCTTAAGTAAATGGATATTTAAAGTTCTAAAAGTAGAAGCACCTTTAAGCTGAGCTGATATTAAATATTCCTTACCATAATTAAAATCATAAACTTCAATAGCATTTTTTGATGTTATTCTTATTAGATTCATAGTTGGGAATATACTAAGTAATATTATTGGCAAAATGTAATAAGGTAATGATAAGTTTCTTACCCCCTCTGGTACAATAGATTTAAATTCAAATACTTTTAATACTATTAAATACATTAAAAATATCATTAGCGGTTCAGGTAATGACCTAAAAATAGTTCTCCATATAACTTTTATTGAGTTATCTGTATATTTAATTTTTAAGCTAATAGAGGCCCCTATTATAATTCCTAATAAGGTTGAGATTGCCAAAGTAGGGATCAATAACATCATAGTATTTTTGAAATATAACCTAAGTTCATACCACACAGAATTTCCCTCTAAGTTAACACCTAAGGAACCTTTGAATAAGATTTTATAAGTATTTTTTACGATATCTTTTATTTCCCCCCAATTAATATTAAATATGAACTTGCCCTCAATAGAGCTATAATTTATAGTATCATGAGGCAGTTTGGTAACTGCTATTAAAAAAGTAAACCCTATGAATATAAGTAGTATAGACAAAACTATTTTACAAAGATTCTTTTTCAACTTCCTCCTCACTCCCATATACTTCCTTATATATAGTTTCTACATCCATAGTTTCCTTGTAAATATCAAATAATTCTACATCATTATTAATTATAGTTTTTAATATCCCAGTTAATTCCTCTTGACCGTGGATTTCAAATCTTATTGTGTCATGAGAAACCCTTTCAAGCTTGTCTTCTTCTAATTTTTCTTTTATTGAATCAATAGCTTTTTCACTATTGCTGACTTGAGCGATATAACGGAACTTTTGTTCCATTTCTCTCGGCGTTTCAATTATTCTACCTTTATTAATACAAACAATTCTATCAGCTAGTTTTTCTACCTCTCCTAATTGATGAGATGAAAACAATATAGATATATCTTCTTCTTTTATCAATCTTTGCAATGTATTTCTTAAGTGTATAATACCTGTTGGATCTAATCCACTACTAGGTTCATCAAGTATTAAAAATTTTGGCTTGCTTAGTATTGCTATTCCAAGGCCTAATCTTTGTTTCATCCCCATGGAATACCCTAACACCTTTCTATCTAATGCTTCTTTTAATTCAGTGAATTCATATATTTCTTCCACTCTATCTTTTTCAATTTTCCTTAACTCAGCTATTAAATCAATATTTTCTCTACCTGTCATGTCTTGATATAATCCTGGATTTTCTATTAAAGCCGCTTGTGATTCTAAAGCTTTTTCTCTTTCTTTAAATAAATCATAGCCATTTATAATGACTTTTCCACTATCCGGATAAATTAAGTTACACAAGCATTTCATTGTAGTACTTTTTCCAGCTCCATTTGGACCTATGAAACCAACTATCTCATTAGGTTTTACATAAAGAGATACATCTTCTAGAACTTTTTTCTTTCCAAAGGTTTTATTTAAACCTTCTACTTTAACTACATAATCATTGGACATATTTTAAACCTCCCATATTTCCTTTTATAATAATTTTACACCTTTGAACCTAAGAAATCTTTTTTAACAAACTTTCGACAGCTGCCCCACAATAAAATTCCAGCTAAACCAATATTCAATATTATACCAATTATATAGTTTACATTTATTTTTTCCTTCAATATATCTTGTGTAAAAATATATGTAAAGGGCATAAATGATTGGGCTATATCATTGGCAGAAAAAAACTCTCTCAATAATAATGTTAGCATAATTAAAATTATCTCAATTCCCATTGTTTTAGCAGCCGAATCTGTATATATTGATAAAAATGATATTAATACTACGTTAAAAAATAATACAGTAAGTATTAATAGAATACTCATAATAATATTTTTTCTAATCGTTATTATTATAAAGTTCATTGTTTCATTATTTAAAGATATTCTCTTTATATTTTCACTTGCTGCAAAGGGATAGTTTGGATCTCCTACTCCGTTTATTACTGAATTTACTATGAAATTTATTCCTATTAGTAGTAAAAAAATAACGCTTATAATAATCGTCATACTTATTACCTTTGATAAAAAAATTCTTTTTCTTTCAAAAGGCTGGATATATAATAATTTGTAACTATCTTCCTCAATCTCTGATAGAAACATATCCATTGTCAAGAATGTTAGTATTATAAATATAACTATAATCATATTATTTTCCAATAATCCTTTTATAGAATTAACTCCTGTATTAACATACGGATTCATAATGACGTCTATATTATTATCACTTAAGTAATCATAATAAGTTTTCCTTCTTTTTATTTCATTCATTGTTATATTTCTTACTTTTAACGTCACTGGAGACACTACATCTTCTTTATCTGCTTCTATTATATTTTCTAATCTTTTAATAGTATAAGGTAAGAAATATTCTTCTGCCTCATCTTCCAAAATAATTTTTTTTAAATTGGAGCTTTTTTTATCATGTTTAGAACCTATTATGTTTAACATCATAGTCTCATACATATATTCATTTTCTTGTCTTTTCTTTTCTATTAAAAGTTGGTCTTTTTCTTCTTCTGTAATTTCACCAGATTCATAATATAGCAATTCACTTTCTATTTCACCTAATCTTTTTTTTGCAATGCTAATTGAAGTTTCTGTTTCATCAGAAAAATATTCTGGATAATTTTTTTCTTTCATTCTATAATATACATTAGATGATATTAAAAATATTGCTAATACCAACAGTAATATTCTATTTTTCCTATACCTTGAAAACTTTTTTATTTCACTTCTTATTAAAGAACCCACCGCATTCACTCTCCTTTATATATATTCCTTTCTGTTAAATATCCCCTTCATAAGGCACTATTTCTATTTTTTCTATTACAATAGGTTCCCCCACTGGAAATCCATCTTTATCTAAAGGCATCTTATTAATTTCAAATAACATATCCATTCCATAAAATATTTGACCAAATACGGTAACCTTTCCATCTGCTTCTGGAATTCCTCCTATTTTATCGTAAGCTGTAATAATATCCTGGGTAAAATTATATTGTTCCGACATATCTTCCATCAATCCAATAATTTCTTCGTCTAGACCACTATTAACTGGAATTGCAAGAAACCCAAATTGTTTTTGTTCTTCACCAAAGAAATTAAACGCTACCGCTCCTGTAAAATTACGAACATCATCACTTATTTCAAACTCATAATCTTTATCGAATGGAAGCTTTTCTAAATACTCCTCATAAATTTCAAATCTTTCTTCATCTGATATTTTTTCATTAAACTCTTTAGGTTCAACTTTCATAGAATGATTCCTCTTTATTCCAGTGAACTGAAAATTGTCATATTCACCATTCGTTGCCCATTTTTTAAAATGTTCAACAGCTATTGGTGCTACTTCATCTAATAGTTTTATTTTTATATCTCCTTTACTGGTTTTTATAACTGCAATTTCTTCACCTTTCTCTGGTCTTTGAAATTGATATAATTTTAAATTACCAAAGTTTGTATATCCATCTTCTATTTTTCCCACATCTTTAGAACAAGCTGTTAACAATAATAAGGCTATTAATAAAACAATAAATATTCTCTTCAACTTAATCCCCCCAACATCTTATATTTCCTTCTTACTAAAATACTTAACCCCTATTAATAAAAATATTGTCGTTGACACAGTTAATACTATCAATGCCGTTAACATAGTTACATTATGAGTACCAGCAACTATCCTTGCACCATTATTCATTGTAAAGGGACACAAATTATAGTGCTCTTCATATAAGAACGGTTTAAATATGTAATAACTGGCTGCAAATATACCAGTAATGGTCATTAAACTTAATACTTTATTATTCATCAATGCAGAAAATAATTGTACAAAAGCTACTAAGAACATTACAAATAGCAATGTAAATAAAAAACTAAGTAGAATAAATTTATAATATGGGACTATATCAATATTTCTTTGATATAATTTATCAAACTCAAAACCTATTTTATATGGCATACGAAAAAATGCCGTATAATCCCAGGCTGTAATATCAAATTTTGATTCCATATAATTAAAAGCAGGTTTAAATCTTCTAATACCCTGTCCATCATATATTACTGGATAGTTTATTGGCTTAAATCCTATTTGAGACCCTAAATATAGATTTGAAATAAATATTGGTAATATAACGACAAGTAATGTAATGATTATTCCAGTAAAATATTTACTTAAATAATATTTCCACCTGGGAGTAGACTGAGTTAGAATTAATTTTACACTGCCATCCGTAACTTCTTTATTCACTGAATCATAATTTAATAATATACATACAATAACTAAAACAGTTGGAAAAATATTTATTAAGTAATTATATAAAACTCCTATATTATTATATTCTTCTATTATAGGGTCTAAACTATGAGTATATAAATAATATCTATATCTAGCAGCAAAAATATTTGATGTAATAACTGCTAAAATCTCTGCTAAACTATTGCCTTTTCCACCAGTATTCTTAAAGTCTATATCTTCATATTTTATTCCTCCACTAACTTTATCCCATAGTTTATTATTCTCTCTTTTACATATCTCATCAACAAATAAAGCACTTTCTGCCCCAGAGGATTTGGAAAAAAAGTTTGCATATAATAAAGCTTCAAAACTTTCCAGTCTCATATACTCTTTTTCATTTCCCTCATTAAATGCTTTTTCTTTGTCTTTATGTATATTAACTTCAGTATTATAATAGGATTCACTAAGTCCCTCTGCAGGATATTCTTCAATATATTCCTCATAACTATCGCAATAATAATATGATACTGGTTTAGAAAAATATTCTTCTCTATCTACAATTCCTGGGTGATAGGAAGCTATAGCATCTAATTCACTTCTTTCAATTCCTCCTTTTAAATATGAATAGGATAATATCATCATAATAAAAATTAATAACCATACTACTGAGGATTTAAATTTTCTTTTTAAATCAGTTTTAACCAAACTGAACATTATAATTCCTCCTAATTTCACTTTAGATACGGTACTGTTTTATATAATAACTATTTACATTTGATAACTGTCCTTTTGGAAAATAGCAAAACTCGTGGAAATGACTTAACTAGTACATTCCTCCACTATGTTCATATAATTGACTATGTAAATCTTTCTATTAAATCCTTAACCAGGTTATCTATCCTCACCTGCTCATATAAATTTTCTATTTTTAAATCAGTATCATTATAATCCGAAACTAATTTAATTATCTCTTCATATGGTAAATACATTGGTTTGTCTAATTTCATTTCTAGTTTATTCTCTATTTGATGGGAAGAATTAATTACATTAAATACATCAACTTCTTTACCAACTATTACTTTAAAATATTCATTTAACTTATTTAAATACTTTTCATTAATATCTTCAGGTGAAATATTTAATAAAAAATAATCAGGTCTTATACTTTGGCCAATCATAAAAGTATATATTCCAAATGTATTATTATAGTACTTACTATAAGCTATCATTCCTTCTGGTATTTGAACTATTAAAATATCTGGGTTTATCTTACTCTCTATGGCTTGAATAAACCTATTTAATCCAAATATTTGCATTATAGGATCAGTTCCATTATCCATAAATTCATCAGGATAGTTTAAACATTGAAAAAACTGTCCATCTAATTCATTAGTAATCATTTCAACTTTATAGCCTATTTTTTCTAATCCCAATTTCATTTGCAAAGAAATATAAAAATTATCAATTGTATCAATTATTCCACCTACAAATATAATTAATTTCTGTGGATTATAAAATGGCAATTTAAACTTATCAATTGTATCAACTGTCCTTTTTATTAATTTTCCCTCTTCATAATCTTTATCTATTGGAATAAAGTTTTTATGAAATAATTCTTTATATTCTTTATCACAACAATAATTTATAATATCTAAATTATTGTTTCGACTACTCTTTATAATTTTCAATAATTCATTTTTCATAAATTTATTTATATGGCTTGATAATATGATTGAATCATAATCCTTAAAGTTAATATCATTATAACTTTTTACTATCTTTCCTACTTCCTTACTATTAACTGCATAAGCTATATCTTTTCCGACAAAACCCAAACCTTTAGGTGAAATCACATCAAATTTAATGTCTGATGATATTAATCCTCTAACGAATCCATATGACTTATCAGTATATGGATAAAACAAATAATTTTTACTCTTCACTTTTAATCCTCCCCTATATAAACGTATTTTACTTCAAGTCATATCTAAAACCCTATATTTCCTTCTCATTAAAATACTTAACCCCTATTAATAAAAATATCACCGTTGATAAAGTTAACACTATAAACGCAGTTAACATAGTTACATTATGAGTACCAGCAACTATTCTTGCACTATTATTCATCGTAAAAGGACATAGATTATAGTGCTCTTCATATAAGAACGGTTTAAATATGTAATAATTGGCTGCAAATATACCAGTAATGGTCATTAAACTTAATACTTTATTATTTATCAAAGCGGAAAATAATTGTACAAATGCTACTAAGAACATTATAAATAGCAATGTAAATAAAAAACTAAGTAAAATAAATTTATAGAAAGGTATTATATCTATATTTCTTTGATACAAATTGCTTACCTCAAAATTTTTCCTATATGGTTTTTTAATAAATGATGCATAATCCCAAAATGTAATATCTATTTTTGATTCCATAAGTTCCATATAATTAAAAGCAGGTTTAAACTTTTTAACACCTTGTCCATCATATAGTACAGGATAATCTATTGATTCAAATCCTATCTGAAACCCTAAATATAAATTTGTAATAAGCATTGGCAAAAGAACAACAAATAAAGTAATAATTACACCTGTAAAATATCTACTTAAGTAATATTTCCATCTAGGAGTAGATTGAGTTAGTATTAATTTTACACTGCCTCCCGTAACTTCTTTATTTATAGAATCATAATTTAACAATATACAAACAACTATTAAAATAATCGGGAAAAAATTTATTAAATAACCATATATACCTTCTAAATTTGTAAATTCTCCAGGAAGTATATATTTTAAATCATGAGAATATAAATAATAAAAAAATCTTGCATTAAAAAGCATCGTTGTAACATCTGCAATAAGTTCTGCTAAGTTACTGGCCGTACCATTAGTATTTTCGAAGTCAATGTCCTCATACTTTGTTCCTCCACTAATTTTATCCCATAGTTCCTCATTTGCCTTTCTACATATTTCATAAACAAATAAAGCATCCTTTGTATTATGCGACTGGACAAGAAAATTTGTGCTTAACAAATTCGAAAAACTATTCAATCTATTTTTTTCCTTTTGATTCTCTTCTCTAAAGGCCCTCTCTGACTTTTCATGCACATCAACTTCTATATTATAGTATGATTCACTCATATCTATCATAGGATTTTCTTCTATATATTCCTCATAACTGTTACAAAAATATTCCGATATTGGTTTAGAAAAATACTCTTTATCAAATGCAACAGTCGAACAATCCATTACTATAGCATTTAATTCACTTCTTTCAAATCCTCTTTTTAAATAGGAATAGGATAATATGATCATAACTATAATTAACATCCATATTGCCGAAGATTTAAGTTTCTGTTTTAAATTAGTTTTAAATAAGCTAACCATTGAAAATCCTCCTGCGTGTATTAAGAATAAAACAAAACCCGTGACAATTGCTTAATTAATACATTCCTGCGCCGCGTTCAAAGAATTTACTGTGTACATCTGCATGAGTACTCATATCTACATAATGTTTAGGATTTCCAGCCCTAGGTACACATTTACACACGCATGTACAATTTGCTCTAAAACTTTCTACATGATTAAAATTTTTCTTATTTACTTTTAGCTTTTTCATCTAATAACACCCCCTTCCCTTTTGAAATTAAATGTAACTTATTTGCACGGGTTTTGTTTACAGAAAATACTTCTCTACATTCATTAATATTATATTTTGCTATATTCATAACCTCTTTCGATTTTTCCCAACTTACACTATTGTCTACATCATCAATTACATTCATATCAAAACTTTCACTAATTCTTTCGCATGGAAAAATAATCCATAAACATCTTAAGGATAGAAATTACTAACGTGATTGTTTTAATGATTCTAGATATTTGATATTCTTAATAAAGATAATTATCAACAATAATATATGAATCATTTCTATTATTAAAATTGTTTTAAAAACTTTATAAGAAAATAAAGAATATTCTTTATTTATATTACCAGAATATATGCATTATATCTACAGTTTGAGATGAACGACCCTTGTATTGCTATGAACAACAGTTTTATTATACTAGTAACTCTCCATATACGATTATTCCATATTTTATAGAAAATCCCTTCTTTCATTTCATATCTGCTACTAGATATATTAAAAAGTTATAATTTACATTGCCAAAAAATATGTTAAACTACTATTAACACATTTTTGAAAAGAAGGTGATATTATGACTAACTTATTCTTAACTGGCCAAGTTGGTATTGGGAAATCTACAATATTGCAAGAAGTATTAGAGAAATTAAATCTATCTATAGGAGGTTATATTACCGAAAAAGTTGACGAGGATAATATACGAACTTTTACTGTTAAATCTTTATACGACGGTGTAGAAGAATACACTATAGGAAAGGTAAATAAAAAGAATGGCTCAAAGGATATTTATAAAGAATCTTTTAGCCCTGGAATGGTTTCTATTCTTGATAAAAGCCTTAAAGATAGGGATGCTATAGTATTAGATGAATTAGGTTTTATGGAAAATAATATAGATAAATTTACATCTAAAGTATACGAATTGCTAGACAGTAATAAAATAGTACTTGGGGTTTTAAAAGATTTTGACTGTAATTTTCTAAATAATATTAGAGCTAGAAACGATGTAATCATAGTAGAAATTAAAAAGGAGAATAGAGATTTTGTTATACAAGATATTCTAGACATATTAAAATCTTTTAATATCCCATTTAAAAAAGAAACTAGTTTTCAATGGACTCCTAAAAGAATCAACTGGTATAATAAAGCCTTAGAACATCCTCATTCTTCCTATCCCAATTCTTTTATTAGGGAAATAAAAAAATATACTGGCAATTTAAAAGATAAAACTATTTTGGATATTGGTGCAGGAACTGGAGCTTTTGCTATACCTTTCATGAAAGAAGGAGCATATATAACAGCCGTTGACCCCTCTCTTAATATGATAGACTCTTTGACTAATAGAGCTAATTTACATAACTTAGATATTTTTAATTGTATAATTTCACCTTTTCACAAAAGCAATCCTTCAAAACACGATATAGCTATATCTGCCTTTAGTGGAGGTGGTACTAAATCTAAAGAAGGTATAAGAAAAATGCATAGTCTAGTTAGAGAATATAGTTTTATAATATCTTCCTTCGAAAATCAGCAAAGTAATTTTAAATCAGATATTTTATACAAAATGCTTGATAAATCTCCTCGTAGGAAGAAAACTCGCAAAAATACTTTATCTAGCACATTAAGTATATTAGATAGTTTAGGATATAAATATGAATATAAAGAAATCGAGTATGAGTTTTCCCAATATTTCCATAGTTTTAATGAGGGAATGGAATTTTTTATTGATAAGTTTAGTATTGAGAATTTTGATGAGATTCAAATAATAGGGAACTTTTTAAATAAGTTTTTAATTAAAGAAAATAACTACTTAGTTTTTGAAAATATAAAAAAATCTTGGTTAATAACAATATACAAATAGTATAAAGCCCCTATATATGAAATCCTCTATATGCAGGGGCTTTATAATTTAATTTAAAATAGGCAAGACAGGAAATCTTCTCTTGAAATATTACCAAAATATTTATCTATTTCAATGCCCTCTAAGGCTTTTTGAATCTCATCAATATCATATCTTAAACCAATTAATATTTCTTCTAATTCTTCTACATTTTCAGTCCCAAAGAAATCTCCATATATTTTACATTCTTTTATTTTTCCGTTAGATACATCTAAACGTACTTCTATACTTCCTGCTGGAAATCTTTTATAGTTTTTATAATTAAAATCAGGAGATTCTCCAAAATTCCATTCCCAAGTTCCATACTTTTCATCTACTAGATTTTGAATATCTTTCTTCTCCTTATCTGTTAATTCATATATTTCTATTGGTTTATTTTCCATTTCAAATATATACTTAAGAAGAGTATCTCTGAAAGTTAAAATATCAATATCTTCTTCTAAATGAGGTTTAATATTTGTAACTCTACTTTTCACTGATTTTATACCCTTTGATTCATATTTTTCTTTTTTTACTTTCAACGCTTTTGACAATACATCTAA
>NFYZ01009338.1_pt1 | contig 12419 bp, 9 predicted proteins | sample 1092561 | NCBI WGS metagenome assembly NFYZ01 (sample SAMN03609887, study PRJNA323583) | gut metagenome | isolation source: feces | host: Rattus norvegicus | place: Malaysia | collected 2013 | reverse complement strand
AACACCATACTTCTTCCTTGTTGCTTCATCTTGTGCAGAGAATTTCATCTCCCTTGCCTTTGCTGCTGTAGCACAGAAAGGGCACTTATCTCCCATAGCATGTCCGTCTTTCTTGTTATGAGTAGGGCATACAAATGTTTTCCATCCGCTAGGTGCTAGCTCCTTGTTTACTCTGATGGTATGCATTGATACCTTCTTGAATGGGGTAAGCTCGTCAGTTGAAAATGGCAAAAGCCTAATTGTCAGAGTCTTTGTGTTCTCATCCTTTGCCAAACGAGCATTGAGGTAATTCTTTTTGTCAAATTGAGTTTTCTTTGTCTCTACTGCTTTCTGTTCGTTCTCGTATTGAGCATTAACTTGCTCTGCATCAATGTTGATGCTAAAACCCTTGTTTTCCATTAATTAAAAAACATATTATAAAAATTATTGTCATGCATGTCTTATTGTTACATGCTTAAATTTTACATTGCAAAGATATATAAAAATACGTTAAAAAAGAAGGAATCTCTTAAAAATCATTAAAAAATATTAAGAGATTCCTAATATATTGTTTATTCAAGTGACATGTTATCAATGTTTTTTACATAATCCATCAGTGAATTGAATGTTCTTGTTGCTCTCATCAACGCACTAGGGTTGCTGTTGTAGAATGATATATTTATGTCCTTGATAAATGCTTCATTGTAATCTTTATTATAAGCCAAATGAACGCTTACATATTCATCACTCAAGAGTGCTTCAGTATCAGTAACGTCATCAACTTCAAGGTTACATTCATCAGCTATTGCATTTGCGATTGTTTCAAATGACTTACCGTTTGAATCTCCCAATGCAACATCCATCTCATCACCTTCTGATATAAGTTTCCTTAGTCTATCAAAGGTTTCCTCATTCATCGAAAGTTTTCTCTTCATTACAGTTTGAATAGTTTATCCATTGTCTGTATATCATCATCGTCAATCTTAAAGAATGTATCTGCCACATCTCTTGTAGGATTGTCAACGTCATTATTCGTTATCACGTATTCCTTTGACGTAGGCTCATCATTGTCGCTATATGTGTCATATCCACCTTGTTTTGCCTTCTTCTCCCAATATTCGTTAGGTTTTACATTAAACGGATATGAGTCAAGCGAACGTAGGTTTAGCTTTTCTGTCTGAGTAGGATTACGCTTCTCGAATTCAGCCTTTAGTGATTCAATCTCGCTATTGTTTGCGTCTAACTTGTTCTGTAAATTCTGTATGGTATCTATCAATGTCTTTATCTTTGTGTCAACCTTTGACAAATCCCTACCTACATGATTCTGCTTAACATTAAGCTTATCTTGAGCCCTTGTCAAGCCATCGATATCAATTGTATCACCGTCGTCATCTTGACCTTCAGATTCATCACCATTCATTGCGCTAGGGTCACTTCCCATTGAGCTAAGGTCTTGTGGTGTATCACCGCCCATTGTACTAGGGTCTGCTCCTATTTCACTAGGGTCTTGTGACATATCACCGCCCATATTAGGGTCATCACCCATTGCGTTAGGGTCTTGTGAAGGGTCGCCTACCATGCTAGGGTCTTGTGACATATCACCACCCATTGCACTAGGGTCTTGTGAAGGGTCGCCTCCCATTGCGTTAGGGTCTTGTGCTCCTTGGCCATCAGCTTCATCAACTTCCTCTTCAGGAAAGTTCGGAACATATGATTCGCTCAGCTTCATGAAATGCTCATGTGCTGAAAGCAAGTTGTTCTCCTTAAGATACTTAATGTTAGTCATCTCTCATGCCCTCTCACATTAATCAACCAAGAGCTCCTTGTTATCCTCTGTAAGTATTGTCTTTGAACTTTCAGTTCTTTCAATCAATCCCTTGTCCTTCTTAATCCTCTTTGTATTTGATGCTGGCGTTAATACATTCTGCGCCATTGCTACTTTCTCGTCCGTTGTCATAACTGCTTTCTTTTTGATTTTGTTATTATCTCGATTGGCGCATTCCTCTACGAGCTTCTTCTGCGGTTTTCTCGTATCAATACGCTTTGTTATAAATCTTGCCATCATATATCTACACTATTTATAGCTATAAATATAAAGTTAATCAAAAAAAACTGACTTGTCCTCTATTTTGTCTATCTTTTTAATCTTCAACTCTCCGTTGAATGTCATTACCAAGCATCCTTTATATTTGCTCCAATCAACCTCTACCCTATTTCCTTCCTTTGAAATGATTGCAGGGTCATCACTCGGCAAGTTGTTAAGCGCATTGATTGAGAAGAAACATCCGTCCTTCGAGTGGATTACTGTAGCTCCAACCAATCTGCTTATTATATAGTCCTTATGATATGTATTGAAGGTTACTAAATACTCCATGTCGTTACCCTCAACATTGTATACGAATACTCTGAAAGGTTTCACGTTGAACCTGTTCTTCAGCATTTCCAAAAACGACAATATGCGTTCCTTTCTTACGAACACACATAACAGTGTCAATTTATCTGCCATTGAATTTCTTTTATTTTACTACTTTTTTAAATAAGGTACGGAACTATGTACCTATTATTTTCAATATTTCTTATTATTTTCCTCACTCTGAAATCAGAATCATCTATGATTTTATTAGACTTGTTTGATGATATGAAATCAATCACCTTCTTTCTGCTAACCTTGCAGAATTCAGCTATATCCAATGATATTCCCATTATGTTACCATTGAACGGAACGTAAACCATTGATTTATGAATATAAATACTTCTATTTACAGATGAATCTGATATTATTCTGCATAGCTCTATGAACTTTATCCTAGGAATTGACAATACGTTTATATAATAATACCTTGTGCTCTCAATTACCCTATTATAGCATAATAGATAAAATTTAGCCAAGTCGTCTTCAAAGTCAGACCTACTCTCAGATTTACTGAAAGTCCAAAATAGATTATCATCCAATTGCTTATCCAATATTGATGAATATTTCTCATTTTCCTTGGCTTTCTTCCATCCTACTATCAGAATAGGCTTTGATGGGTCAGCCAATGAAATGTCATTGACTTGACCCACCAAAATATTTATTCCATTCATCTTCTTATCTGTAATAATATACCCAATAATCATTTATTTAACAACATTTTTATAATGCAAATATATATAAAAAATGTTAAAAATCAAAGATTACCAACCATTAAAATAACTGAAATGCATATAATCCTTCTCTTGCCTATAATTTCCACCCCAACCAAATCCATACTTTGCCCAAATCTTTACAATCCAATTTGAATTGTCTTTCATTGACAATATTGGGTCGTTAAAATTTATGCCTTCAGGAGGTTCAGTGGTTCCGTTATTATAGAATCGTGGATTTTCGCATATGTTTAAGTCAAACGCTACTCCGTAAGCGTGATTTGATTGCCTAGAACTATGTGCAATATTACTATCTCTATAAGAAGAACAACTCTTAACATAAAATTCTTCGTGTTCTGCTAATTCATTAAAAATACTCTGTAGATTTCCTTCTAACTTTTTATGAAACTTTACTTTTATTTCTTCCAAAGGACCATATGACCTTCTCCTACATTTTAAAGTTACAGTCTTTAAGAATTGACTTACCCATTCTGCTGATTTATGTTCAGTCTTACTATTCCAACTTTCACCAAATAATTCAATCTGCTTCTGCCTTATACTACCAGTACCACTAGCAATATTTCCAATTGTCGCTGACCTTAATAGCTCATCACAATCAGCTAATGTCAAGTCTTTATATGCATCATTAGTCCTAACTTGTGGCACATCTCTATTGACTCCTCTGTATTTCTTGTATAAAGCTAATCTTAGCTTCTTGTTTGCATCGTTTCCGACTTCACGTGACTTGCTATTTTCTATATTATTTGTTTCGCATACGAAAACCTTTCTCTGAGATGCATTAGGTGATTGTTCTGCTATTACATCAATGTGCAATGGGTCGCCAGTGTTTCCGTTACTTGAATCATATACCCAATATAATTCCTTTATGTAATCAGAATAGCCATTTAACAATATATCAAATACATTTCCCAAACGGTCTCTGTTATTGTTTTTCTGTGAAATTATTAATATGTTCTTATTACTATTATATGATTTCTTTAGCTCGACATTTGCTGAAGGAGTACTATTTACTGACTTCTGCAAAGCCTCAAACAGAGCGTTTGCTATGTCTTCATTTGTATAGTTGTTATTTTGTCTATTGAGTGCATTTGAATTACTACTACTTATGAGACTGCTAACATAATTTTTAACTTGGCTATAATGAGCTCTAACGTGTGCTAAATAATTTTGGTCACCAGCATATGGAGATTCACTTTCTTGTATTGCTCTTATATAAGCTTCCAAAGTGGTTGCATTTTTCCAATTTGGATACTTTCTAAGGCATGCTCTTTCTTTTCCTCTTACATAATCATCTATACTGTTATACCTATGAAGTGCGTGCCCTTCTGAACTTTGGCTTCCGTATGCATGTATACCTCCATAATTGAAATACCTAGCGGCATTGCTTTTACCCCAAGTTGACTCTTGACAGTCTTGTGATACTAATGATATTACCAATTCATCATTCAAACTAGAATCAAACTTCTTATATGCACAGAACATTGTCTTGGCAAATGACTCTTTACTGTCATCTTGTGGAAATGTGTACTCAAAGTCTCCATATGAATCTTGGAATAGAGAATATACCTTATATGGGCAATCATTATCAACATCTGCGAGTCTTTCTTTTGTAGCACCACCGTTTGAACCGCCACCGTATGAATCGTCTGTGAATATATCCTCGACCAATGGGTTGGAAACAGAAGCCATACGGCAACCTGTGAAAGTAGTTACCATATCACCAGGTCTTAAACTGTGCTTTACTTTCATAATCAAGTACGAGCCTCTGAACATAGGCACATTCAATAGTACAAAATACATCATTGGCTGTATCCATGCACAACCCATCATTGTAACATTACAAGTATATGACTGAGTTGAGTATATGTCATACAAGTCTTGTGCTACTGCACCTACAGCATTCTTTGCACCATTTGAGTCCCTTAATATATAGTGTTTTGCCTTTATTGACTGTTGTGTCGCAACTGGTGTCTGTGTTCCTATATCAACATTCTTGAAATAACTCTGATACTGCCTTCCGTATGTAACTCCAAATGCAGGGATACAGTACGTTCCATTTCCGTTTCTGCTCCTTATTGCAATCGGAGTCTCATTTTCGTCGTTCAGCATGAAGCTATCATCGTTATATTCACTATTAGCAACATTCAAGTGTTTTGAAGGCTCATATGGATAAACGACTACGAAACTCGGATGCCTGTTTACAGTACTCCAATCAATTGAATTATATGGAAGAGGTTTGAATAGCTCATTCATTGAATCCTTCTTTGATATATCAGCAAAATTCTGTATCGCCATTAGCATACATTTATTTTGAGAATATATATCAGCCATGAATCCCAACATCATAACGTTTACGTCTTGATATGACATCAATGCATCAATCTTCTCATATAGCTTCTCTGGGTTTATCAACAGTTTCTGTCCTATCTTATTGTAATACGAATCTATGAAATAGAACTTGTCACCAATATTCTCGTCAGTATTGTATTCTTCAAAATAGTTCTCAATCTTCCATTTATCGAATGAAGATGAAGGAACCCATTTGTCATATACCAATTTAAGATACATATATAGACCTTTCTTCATATCTTCATTACATTTGTTAGGTGAAGCTACTGTTCCGTTTATAAGACCACCGATACTATTCTCTTGAGGCGTATTGTTTGCATTATTGTTTGAATTATCATTTCTTGTGTACGTTTCCTTTAACCTTTCAATAAATGATTCAAAATATGTTTTATACATATTCTGCCTTATGTAATCCGTTTGACTAAGGAAACTAGTAAATTGTACACATACAACTTCACTAATTAAATTTTTAGAAACATCAACAACAGCCCCACTTGATTTATTTAAATTACCACCGCTTACGTAATATTTGCTCTCTGTCGCAATTTTTAATAATTTTCCAGCTACTTCTGTCTTAGACCAATTTATAAAATATTTTGCAAATTCAGCTCTAACTTTTGCTGGTAGTGGTTTTAATGCACCGATTGTTGTTTTGCTATATCCATTTTTTATTGGTAATCTATCTGCAATGTAATTAAAATAATAATCAAGATTTTTTTCCCAGAAGATTGTTCCAGATGCACAAATCAATGCTCCAATCTTAAGCACATTAAGTCTATGTATATGCGCAAAAATTTTTTTTTGAAAGCTATTATTTTTAAAAATGGTATCCCATAGACTTCCTCCACTAATGCACATTATTATTCTTGCTATCTTTTCTTGGTTCTGAGTTAGTCCAAAGCCATCTATAATTATTCTTTTCCTAAATCCATAAGATTTTGTGCTTGTATATAGAAAAGATTTACTTTTATCAAAATTTAAACTAGAGTCATATCCATAAATGTATTTTAATGCTGTTCTATCGTCTTGCCATGATGCAAAACGTGAAGAAGTGTCATTTAGTATTGCATTGTCAACAGTATCATCAAAACCATGACTAACCAATGAGTTATACACACCTTGATAATCTTCAATTGAATTAGAACTTGCATTATTCATGATAGTCTTAATGCTTTGAAAGTCATCCAAAAGGGCGCATCCACCTAATCCATAGGTAGCTTGAGAATATTTCTGGTATTTTGTTCCTGATAATGGACCATCCGTATATGAATCACTGAAAATGAAATTACCATTATTTAACTTGCTTACTGATTCTCGTATTGAACTATATGATTCATTCTGTATTGGCCATACATATGTTCCTCCATGATTTAATTTATATGCTGTTAATTTATTTTCATTGTTTATTAATGCTACATTTCCCCACGGATTAGAATTATTAGGCGTTGTTATTTTACGTATGAATGTATCACCATTAAGTGTTCCACCTCTGACTAAATTAATAAAAGTATCATTCGTAGCAGCATTTGAACTATTGAAATTCTCTGCTTCTGTTCTTGCTATCTTTTTTATATCATCTGAATTTGCGAAACCGCTAGTTATACCCATAAGCTTATTTAATCGAAGTATAGCAAACATACGCATTGCAATCCTTCCCATAAATTTGCTACCGCTACTGTCATTCATGATTTCATCATTATTTCCATATGGTGACTTATTTATGAATAAATCAAAAGGTGTCAATGGATATTTTATTATACTATCTGAAGAATTTGATGGATTTGCTTGGTCATCTAGTTTTTTCTGTAAATTCTGTATAGCAATATTAGCAGCTTGTATTAATGAATTAGCCCTATCAATACCATTGAATAATCCGTTTACAAAATCAGTTTCAACAAATAATTGTGATACATTTCCTACCCATTCATCTTCTTTTTTAACAATACCGTCGCTTCCAATTACTTCCCTTGTTACTCTTGGAAATGGAGGAACCGTATCACTATTTGAGTTTATGTCTGGGCAATTTCCGTTACTACCTACTGTTACATTTAATTCACTCACTTTCCTTCCATGCGCAGAATCAACAGTCTTGTACATCATGTACATTAATGTCTCCATATGAGCCATCATGATTTTCGTAAAATTCTCAACAGTAGGATACCATTTTATTTCATTGATGAGTTCATTATTCAACTGTTTTATCCTAGCCTTGTTCTCTTTGTCTTTAGGGTCTTGATTAGCTTCGCTCTGTAACGCACTTATTCTGCTTTGTAAACTATCGTATGGTACTTCTATACAATAACAGTTTATATATTGATTTACTCCGTCATTATATATCTTATCTAAGATAAAATCCTTATGCTGTTGTCGTTTCTCTATCATGTTGTCTTCATTTCTATAATCAACACCATAAAATACCTTATTTGTAACGCTAGAATACCCTAATTTACAATTTTTATCAAAACCATTAAATACAACTTTTTCTTGGTCATTCATATACATTTTGTTAAATAACGGCTCTACTTTATAATCTGAAAAATCGTTACTAACATTCGTTAGAGTCGCATGCGGTCTATCTGTATCTGAATTGTAGTTTTCAATAGCGGAAAATAAATCGTTATTTAATTTCTTAAAATCACTTCCTAGATTCTCATATATATTATGAAGCGTATATCCACTTTCATTCAAAGGGTCATTTGTCAAGATTAATATTCGATAGAAATTATCTATATTTCCACTTCGTTTGAATAAGTAACAAAAATTTTCTGTGTATTTTTCACTTAAAGCGTTGTATAAAGATGCATACCATGACTGAAACATCGTTTTAAGTGTGTTTAACTTTTCTATTTCCTCTGTATGGTACTTATCTTCTGCATCTAACGGTGAATCAGTAGGAGGCGCTTTTTTTAATGCAATTGCAACCTTGTTTCTAATCTCTATCAAAGTTGGCATTGGAACTTCGCTTACACCATCTTTACCTTTAAGAGTAAATCTACCGCTAGCTATTTCGTCTTTCCAATACTGGTTACCTAAATAGTCTGAATATGGTGCAGCAATAAGTGCATCCATAGAAACATCCGTCAAGAATGAATAGTTATATCCTATGAAACGAGCCGTTATATCGAAATCTCCTGTTGAAGAATTAAACTTGGTATCAAACTTGTCGCACATAACCTCATAACATACTGGCTTTCCGTAGAATCCCTTCATGTATATCGTATATTTAGGTGACGGAAGTTTAAAAAAGCATTGGAAGAATGTCTGTGCGACATTATCAATATTCAAACCTCTAATTCCGTCATATATGTCACTTCTTCCCAATTCTGTAGGTTGAAACAATGACATACCCCTTACATCCGTAAACTGTATTGTTATGATTGGTACGCAACTCTTCTGGTATTCAATGTCAACTGACTTAACGCCAATCATCTCTGTTGTTCCATAGTTAACCAAGTCTCCAACGTACATATCAGCATAATTAGTCGTTACATATCTCATGTATGATGAATCCTTGTCATTGCAATTGATTTTAGTTCCACCTAAGAAGTTTACCGTAGAAGCACTGCTTGAACCGTTTAACCTACAGCTCAATATAATGACATCTTTCTGTGTCGTTTCTCCGTTTATGATATTGTCCCTACCGAATACCTCAACTTCTATATTGAACATGACGCACATGTCTTCGAGCCTAGGAGACCTTTCATAATCATCCTCGACCTTCCAATCATTTGCAGCATAATTAGGCTCCACGTAACTGACATTTGAATTATGTCTTGGCATTATATTCTATTTTAAACCGTATAATTTGTCATATTTCTTTATATTTTCCTCATAGCCTTGAAGTGCAGTTTCTAAAGGGTATGGAATTCTAAGAATAGTATTATCTTTGATGTTATATTCAAGTGACCCAACGCTAGGATTAGCTTGTAATATAAGCCAACCATAGTTTGGGTTATTGTAGTATTGGTAGGAAATCAAGTCCAACCTTGATTTCCCAACCTTATACACATCATATATATCACTGTTATTATATGGAATCTCTATAAAAGGAATCTTATAGTATCTTCCATTATTAATAAATAATTTATATCTAGAATAATCCATTTCTTTTTGGAATTAATTATTATTTGACATACTCCCATGACTAAAGTACATGGGATTCTTGGCTGCAAACGTGACCGCCATAGAAACCATAAGGCTCAATGGTCTTACTGTCACTCGCCAATTCGTAGATGCCCCTACGAAGTATCATTTCTGATGCGTGAATGTCTCTGTCATGGACTTGTCCGCAATGTGGGCAAACCCATGACCTATCACGTAAACTTAAACTGTTATTCTTATATCCACAGTCGCACAGCTTTGAAGAAGGAAACCATTTGTCTATCTTATGCACAGTACAACCATACTTGGACGCAACTTGAACAAGGATGCTGCAAAAATTGCCATGACAAAGGTCGCTCATTTTGCGACCCCATAGCTTGCTCATACCTTTAAGGTTCAAGTCCTCTATGAATATGGTATCGTACCTACGGCATAAATCGTGGGCTAACTTCCACTGAAAATCAGTGCGCTTGTTAGATATTCTTTCATACTGCCTACATAAAGAAAGTCTTGCTCGCTCTTTATGGTTGGAGCCTTTAACACAACGAGAATGCTTCTTTGAAAGCTTTCTCAGCATATTGAGGTCTTTCTTCAAAAACTGTGGATGCGAAAGCTGTTCTCCATTAGAGAATGTCATGTATGTTTTCAAACCGAAGTCAATGCCTACTCTTGCACCATTGTGTGTCTTAGCGTATGGTTTTGCTGTTGCATCAGTTATTATGCATATATAATACTCGTTTAGATGAGAACGTTTAACTCGCACTTGTTTTATTTTTCCACTATAGTGTCTTGACAGTGTGAATTTGAAGTTTTTCTTAATAGAATTGACATAAAATACGTTTCCGTCTATCACAAATCCACCTTGCTTGTAGCAGAAGGAACTGAACTCTCTTTTCCTTTTAAACTTTGGTGGTCTCTTTGAGATATGTTTGAAGAAACGTTGATAAGCCTTGTCCAACCTTTGCAGTATTTCTTGTACTGACTGTGAATGCAAGAATGTACGTTTGATTCTTTTTGCAAAATGCTTCTGCATGTTCACTGCGGAAATGTATTTACAATACAGTTTATAATACCTTTTTTGCAAGGCAAGTGCATGATTCCACACATAGCATGCTTCACTTAACATGCTATCCAAGTATTTTGTATTTTTTGTTGTATATAACTTGTATTTGTATGAAATCATTTATTTTTCTGTTGTTCTATATAATTGAAGATAAATATCACAAACTTTTGAACTATTTGCTTAAATTGAAATAAATTAATTGTTAACTATTCGCAATTCATCCTAAAGTACGTAAGCTTTCTTGCTTTTTTATTGTAATTTATAATTTCATTAAATAATCGTTTGCATTATCATAAGAATCAAACCACTGTTGATAAACTAATTTACCATTTACGTCAATGAAATTCCATTTGTTATTTAATTTAACTTGAGCAAAACCATTTTTAAATTCTGATATCCAATCAAGCCACTGTTTAGAAAGGAAATTACAATTTGTGTCAATGAAATTCCATTTGTTATTTAACTTAACTATAGCAAAACCATCTTCATGAAAGTTAGATAGATAATCAAACCATTGTTTAGAAAGTAAATTACCATTTATGTCAATGAAATTGAATTTCTTATTTAATCTAACTGTAGCAAAACCATTTTCAAATCCATATATATTATCAAACCATTTTTGAGAAAGTAAATTACCATTTACGTCAATGAAATTACATTTACCATTTAACATAACTTCAGCAAAACTATTTTTAAAAGAACTTATATAGTCAAACCACTGTTTAGAAAGTAAATTACCATTTGTGTCAATCAAATTCCATTTATCATTTAACATAACTTTAGCAATACCATTTTTATCAAAATCACCTATATAATCAAATCCGCTTAAATCACCTTTCTTAGCTAAAGACAATGCTTTTTCCAATTTATCCTTAAACACTGTGGATGGTTTGAATACTTCGTAGAAATTAACGCCTAACAATCTTGATAATTCTTCAGTTGACATAATGTTGTCATTTCCTCCGTTACTGTGATTCCACCTACAAGTAACAGTCTTGCACTCTCCGTTCTCATCGACACAAACAGCTATCATTGACAAACCATACTCATCCAAAGGACAGTTCTCTCCAATTTTTTCTGGGATACTCTCAAAACCATCCTTTAAACAGAAATAAAATACACAAATACCGTTATTTGTATAATCATTAAAAGCTTTTATCTTATGTGTCACACACCAAGGAGTATATTTACCATACTCACTTGCCTCTTCGAAGTCGTTAATTTTTACAATGTTATAACTAGTGTTCCTTTCACCAAAGTCAGTTGAGCCAAGACGTTCTCTCTCTAATTTATATGCTTGTTCCATACCTTCAGTAGTTTGTTCTGATAGTTTTTCAAATGTAAGACCATTCAAGTTTCTGTCAAAGGAACTATTTAATGATTCATCGTTATTGATATATTTCAAGATTGAGTTTAACTTTATTATATTTTCTCCGTTTGTCAGTTGTTTTTCCATAATCATTCTTGTAACACCAAGAAAGTATTTACAGTTATTCATTCTGACATTAGGAATATCGTGTTGCATTTTTCCAAAGAAATCCATTATCTCCTCACTCCCCAAACCTAGTTTCTCCTCAAGGTATCTCCTTGCAGGTTTCATGTTGTTATTCTTTGCATTTTCGGTTATCAAATAACATTTTTCTTCGGAAATTCCCATGAGTTTTGCTATATATTTTACTTCTTCTATAAGCGTCTTATTTATCATTAAAATGCATTTATTTATATTTTATAAATATTATATTTATAGTTTAAAATAAATTATATTTATTATATAATATATTAT
>NFYZ01010522.1_pt1 | contig 12443 bp, 17 predicted proteins | sample 1092561 | NCBI WGS metagenome assembly NFYZ01 (sample SAMN03609887, study PRJNA323583) | gut metagenome | isolation source: feces | host: Rattus norvegicus | place: Malaysia | collected 2013 | reverse complement strand
TAGGTGAACAGGGGAAAAGAATAGAACGAGAGCCACACTTATTGGCTAAACAGCTGGTAGCACTTATCAAACATCAGATAAATATCCTAGATATTGGGATTAGTTCAGATGGGGATAGGTGGGCGATTGTAGAGTTTTTTGTTGGTGGAGGGAAATGGACGAAGTTCTGTGTTTGTAGTGGGCATAAATATGACTCAGACTTTATTGCTTATATTATAGAGATTGTAGAAGAAGCTAGAACAATGATGCTAAATCGGTAAGGTTACGCGATGGATTTAGAGGTACAAGGAGTCCAGCAAGCATTACCGATTATCCCACAAGATGCCCCTAAACAGGTATCTAAGGTGGATAAGCTATATGCAGTGTATGCTAAACTTAGAAGCGCTTATAACTTTATTTATGTAGAGGGGATGAGGGAGATTTATCGGTTAGAGGGGAAAGTATATCAGCCTCAACGGGAACGGCAATTACAGGATGCAATTACCAGTTCAGCTACTCATTTTGGGGTGAGACTATTGAAAAAGGATTATGATGATATAATTGATTTGATTAAAATTCATTCAGAGACAGTTGAGTCTCTAGATAGCAGTTGTATTATGATTAGCGATAATTTATTTTGGGACAGAGAGCATGGGGAAATTAGTCGAGTTCCTACTGCTCCTGTTTTTTATAAACTCTTCAACACTTCGGCGGAGACTAAACATGTGGTGAAGATACCAGAGTTTACTTCGGAACAGGAGGAGAAGTTTTGGCAGCGATATGAGGGGGTGAAAGAAGAACTCACTCGGGGCGAGGAGGTGGAGCGGTACGAGTTTCTGAAGACGTGGGCGGCTGGTAGCCACGATGTTTACATGGACTTACACCGAGCGCACGCCTATATGTTTCTGAAGAAGATGCCACTGGGGGCGTATATTCTGATTGGGGTTAAGCGGAACGGGAAGTCGAGTTATATCGGCCTGACGCACAGTATCATAGGGTCGGATAATTGTAGCAATGTACAACTTACTCAGCTCGGAGACCCGCACTATACTCATATGTTACGTACCACCTTGCTCAATGCACCAGATGAGGAGGAGGACAAACCGGTGGGGGCGCAGGGGTTCTTCAAGACCTTAGCTGACCATGGAGTTATTTCTCTCCCTGTCATGCGCTCAAATGTGCCAGTGCCACTTAATTGCGACTTTATGTGCTTTTTCCCAATGAACCATACGCCAGAGTGGAAAGGGTCGGGGGCGGCGGCCTGCATGGACCGTAGTCTAATTATACCGTTTAACGCTGACCTTTCCGCATATGACAGGGCCAGTGGGAATTTTGCGAAAGAGACTTTTACTGCTGATGTGATAGCAGACTATCTGGGGAGTGTATTCGCTTATACATGGTGGTATCATCGCCACGATTTTGATTTCAGTGAGACTATGCGTACTGAGCAGGGGGTACTTGAGCAGGACTTAGACAGTTGTTTGACCTACTATAAGCATTTTACTAGATACTTTGATGGGTTTGAAACCTTTAAGACGGTCTACCAAGACTATCAGTTCTGGTGTCAGGCTCAGGATGTGAAGATTAACACTCGTAAGGAGCTGAAGTTTGTTTTTCGACAGATATGTAATAGTAAGGTAAGTTATCGTTACCAGAACCAACCTCATACCGTTTATCGGATTGCGAAGCCAGGGCATCAGCCGTTGATGAATAGCATGGTGTTGAAAGAGGTTGAACCACTTGATACGTTACATGAAAAGGCTTGTAGTATAGTAGACAGTTTAGATTTATATTATGATCAGAAGGAGAGCGAATGGGGATAGCGGATAGTATTTATCAATCTAGTATTGAGCAAAAAAGCGACAGGCCGTTACTAGATAAACTTGTAAAAAAGGCTGTGGAAAATTCAGTGAAGAGACGACGCGACGAGTTTGACATGAGCCAACTACATTTAAGAGGTGATGAGATTTTCCAAGGACATAAAGTAGTAGAGGAAACCTCACGTAATGTATATCTACTTAGTGGTTATAGCGATAAAATCCCTGAACCAGTGTTGATTTTATTTTGGCCACGGTTGAAAGAGCGCCTACCTCGCTTAAATCTGGACTATATACAGATTAGTGATAATCTTTTTTGGGATAAAGAGAATGGGAAAGTAATAAATAAGGAGGAGATTTATGAAAAATTTGGAATGGCGAGCGAAAATTGAGATTTTTCTACAGAATTTGAGTAGACTAGCCAATTTAGCGGGGAATATCTTGTTTGCGGTGCTGGTAGTAGGGGTTATTGTGGGTTGCGGGCTATATTTGAGTGTATTATTGACGATTTTTGTAGTACAATTACAATCATAATGAGCGAAACGAAAATTTCTGAAGCTAAATTCCAGGCAGAAGTAGTCAAATGGCTAAAAAAACAGGGGTGTGAGGTATTTAAGATGAATCCTGGTCCTGGCGTGCCCAGCAGTACAGAAGACTTATTGTTCTTAGTTGATGGATTCTGGGGATTTTTAGAGTGTAAAAAGTCTAAAAATGCTTCTCACCGCCCTGGGCAGGATAAAACTGTAGAAAGGCACAACCAAATGAGCTATTCTAGATTTACTTGGCCAGAAAACTGGGAGGAAGTAAAGAAAGAATTAAAGGAGATTTTGAAATGAGCGAACCAGCGCAGATGGTCAGTTTAATTTTCGAAGAAATAGCTACCTGCGGTTGTGGTAATACTGATGATTTTGCTAAGGACGCTTATAAGCTATTGTTTAAGAAAGAGGGTTGCCCGATTATTAAACATCGTTCTATTTATTCCCCAGATGAAAGGGTGCGAGAAACAGTCCAAGCTCTAGAAAAAAGCTATGAACCCTATGCTTATTATTTTAAGCATAGCGATAAGGTATTCGAGGTATGGGACTTATTGAAAGGCGTGAGGGTTAAATAAATGTTGCACGTCTTGATTTGTAAGTGCTCGAATGCTTTGCCTAAAGCAAGGAAATTTTTACAGGAGCATGGTGTTGATAACTGGTTAGATGTACCCCTTGATACGGGGAAAGAAAGTGTTAGTCGATTTTTAAGTAGTTTAGCAGATAATGAGAATCTTAACCCTAGTGTAGTAGAGATAAGGAACTTCTTGGCAGATGTTAGTCGTTTTATTATTTTTATAGATTATAATGACGATTATCTAGAGTGGGCTGATATTTCTCATGGCGACCCTAATCAGATAATTAAAGCTGAGTCTATCCTTGAGCGGTTTGCGTAATTTATCTGCTTATAGTATTATTAGGCTATAGTTTAATAAAAGGAGCTAAAATGATTATTGATAAACTACCAGCCTCTCATTATACGGTAGACGAAGTTGTAAAAATGTTAGAGAAACACACTAAGGCTAATCCCGTAGTCGATCTCGACTTTTTGGTGAACAACTTGGATGTTATGAATACGGCACGCAATTTTACTATTAAGTTAGTTCAGAAAGATGGGAATGGGAAACTATACAGTCCATATCATATTGTGGCGGTCGTTCAGAATAATCGAGATTTTGAGGTTTTGAAAGATGCTATTAAGAAAGCTAAAAAGCGAGTTGACCATGTAGACGTTAAGCCTGAAGAGAAAGTCAATAAAATTACTACGCAAGTTGATGACCTTGCCGGTTCAACCCCAACTGCTCGGATTAATACTAAATCTAAAGCTAAGTACGGCTCGAAGATGAAGGGCGGAGAGCTGACTGTAGAAAAGGCCGAGGATGTAGCATAGTGGAAAAGTATAATAGTTTTATTGAGGCGTTTAATGATTTGACGGCTTCAGTATCTGATATGGATAAGGCTAAAACTCGTCAAGAAGTAGAAGAGCTGGAGTTGAAGTCCAAAGAGCTTTTCCAAGCCTTGATTGTGAAGAGTTCTTATGTTCAGTCTGAGATTCGAGAACATGCCCGTCAGCGGATTGGCCAAATCGTTGAGCAAGAAGCTCAAAATAAAATTGGAGAGTAAATGGCTACTAGCAACCGCACTCTGAAAGATGTTAATGATTTGTTGCTCCAGCAACTTTATGATGTGATTGGAGATACAACTGGTTCAGAAGAATTATTGAATCTAACTGAGGCGGTTGCTAAACTCAACTCTTCGTTTAAGAATAATGACCAAGTAGCAGAAAGAGAGTTAAGCGAAGAGGAACGCAGGGCGGAAGAGGAAAAAGGTTTCTTTAGTGCCTGCGCTGAAGCAGAGGTATTATAATGGCGATTGCGAGAAAACCATTACCTAATACTTATAAACTTTCCAACCGTAGCGCAAGGCTAGAAAAAGAAGAAGTAGACCGTGCGCTACGAGACCCAGAGTTTTTGATGAGTCATTTCACTCAGATTGTGAATAAGGGGACGCAGACCGTACCTTTCGCATGGAATGATTTTCAGAAGGAATATGCGAATACTCTTATGCCTCTTATCGCTCCGAGTACAAGGCTTAACCGTAAACATTATGTAGTGGTGGTCAAGCCTCGGCAAGTTGGGGCAACCGTTTTTACCACGGCTTTCATCAACCTGCTTTGTGCTTATGTTGAGGGTATCAACAATTTAGGTATTCTTCATATTTTGCCCGTTAAGGGTACTATCTCAAGTCTGGCTCGGGATAAGATTGAACCAATCATCCAAGGGGTTCACCCCAGTTTCTTTGCCGATATTTATAAGAAGAACGATGAGGGAACATTGGTTTATGAATACGATAATATTAAGGGGAATAAGCGCAACAACATCTATGAGATAGTATCGTCTAATACTAATGCGGTGCGCGGTACAACTAAACAGGTTGTGCTTATGGATGAGGTTAGTAGCTATAAGAACCCCGAAGAATTAGAAGCTGCAGTTCTTCCTGCTGTCCCAAGTTATGGGTTCTCTCTGATTATCTATCTTTCTACTTTTGATGACAAAAAGAATACTTACTTCTTAGAGAAGATTCGTTCGGCAATCAACCATCCTGAAGACTATACCCTGATTTTTGTTCCATGGTATAAGATTTACCCAGAAGAGCCCGACCGTCGAGGGATTAGTTTTGATTCCCTAGAATTAACCGAATACGACCGAGATGTAATTGTACCAGAACTCGAGAAATCGGGGCTTCCTCGAGACCGTTGGGGCGATGCGATTGACTGGTATCACCGTACTTCGGCTGGGTTCTCTAGCCAGCGGATAATGCAACAGGAGTTCCCTACTACGCTAGATGAGCTTCTTGAATCTAGTAAAGATGAGTTAGTGTTCCCAGTTGAGGATATAGAGAAGCAGAAGGCAAGTGTTATGGAGGGGCATATGTATGACATTACAGAAGATGTGCGTACCAAGAAGCCCCATCTCCAGAAAGCCGATATATCTCCTGTGAAAGTATTTAAGTCGCCAGTGTTAGGCGTAAAGTACACGCTATGCGTCGACCCAATTACCGCCATTGGTGAGGACACAGACAATTTCGCAGCTACAATGATGGATATGAATACCTATGAGCAGGTTGCCACTATCCATGGTAGAGGTATTCCCCTAGAGGACTGGGCGCAACTTTCAGTGAGCCTTTGTAAATTTTTTAATAATGCGACGATTTGCCCAGAGACAAATGTTGGTGGAGAGTTCGTTGCTTTCGTGAAGGGGCTAGGGTATTATCGTTTCTATTATGATAGTCCCATAAATCGGAAGAATAAAGTCCCAGGGATTCGGACGACGGTTAGTTCTAAGGGGGAAATGATTAGGAGGTTAGGCTTACTGCTCCATCAAGGTAAGATGGTACTTCATGACCCAGTGTGGGTAGACGAGTTAGAGACTTTTGAGGTGAAGAGAAAAGTGAGAGCAGACAAAACTGTAGTGGTGAAGATGGAAGCTCATAAGGGTAAGCATGATGATGCAGTTATGAGTTTAGCAATGTTCGCTGGCATGTTAGACGACGAACAGTTGATGGATGTAAAGCGGGGCGGGGTTACTTTCCTCTAAAGGTTTTATTTTAGTAAAAAATAATGGTATTATAAGCTTATGGAATATGGCTCTAACGCAATAGATTGGAATAACCGTTGGCAATACCCCCTTCAGTGGCTTTATGAATCGCAATTTGCTCGTCAAATGTATCAACAATACTGTTACCGAGTTAATCTTGCTATGGAGGGCAAGCCTTGGAAGAATACTTATGAAGATGAAATAAATTCTAACCTTGAACAGGCAGATGACGAACAGAAAGCTTCTTATAAAAAGCATTGTACTAAAGTACCCGTTGGGAGTTCACATAAACTATATCAGGCAGTAGAAACTATTGCTAATCAAATGGCAAGTGGTGTTGATACCTACGAATGTGAAATCTATGACCCCTATATGATTCAGCAGGCAGATACGGCTGATAAACTTAGTGCTATGTGTGAGCAAGATTATATTCAGAATGACTTGGGGCTATATGCTTCGCTTTACTCTCGAGACCTTAGCCGTTATGGCTTGGTTGCCGTAATGGTTAAATATAATCCAAAGTTGGAACGTAATGAGATTTTTAGAATTAACCCAAAGAACACTTGGTTCGATACTATGTATAGTTCTACTGGGCATGAGCGTTTTCGTGGTTATTCAACGATGATTCCTTGGAATCAGCTGAAGAAGATGATTGAGGACGATGGCGATGAAATTAACTTAGACATTCGTGCGCCAAAGGAAAGTATCTTCGAGGGTGAGGGCAAAGAACGCAAGATGAAGAAACTTGATAAGGCGAAGTATTCTAAGGGTAAAATCCGTTCGCTCAATGGGCTGGATATTTACGTTAAAGACTTGAATGAATTAGCATCTACCCCAGCTCTCCAAGGCGGAGATTACTGGATTTGGGAATACGCTCATGACCTTAGAAGTTGTTATAACCTGAATTATTATCGTACTTATGCTAATGACCCCAAGGCACAGACTAAGAGTGGATATCATGGTCAAGATGTAGAACTTACGGTTATTTATGACCTTAGCAAGGGCATTGAGTTCAAAATTATTAACCGACGTTTCGTTATTTCAAGGAATAAGAAAGCTTTTAAGCGTAATCTTGTGATGAAGATTTATGACCCGCTTAATAATGAGAATCGCTATCGCTTAGAGGAGCTTCACCTTAAATGTCCTTTACAGTTCCGTTTTGCGCACTTGGATTCCTTGGAGCAATACCCATATCCGACTTCGCCTCTGTTTAATCTCCTAGACGCTCATGATAAACTTTGTGGGTGGCGAGCGAAGCGCGAGCATGTCGCTCAGATTCTCTCTATTTTGCGTGTCCAGACAAATGCTGCGGATGCTGACAGTCTGCGTGGTGTGCTTAACATCATGGGCGTAGTGATTGATGATATTCAAGGCGACGTAACCTCCTTGAAGTTCGACTACAACTTCGACCCAATTGATAGTCAGATTGCCCATTATGAGGACACTATCCAAGACACCCTAAACGCTTACACGCAATTTGATGCTATCCAGATGATGGGCGACCGTGCGTCGGCTGCGGAGTCGGGGATGGCGATTGGCGCACTTGGGCAAGGCTTAGCAGGACACCAGAATACTATTATGGCTTTGTATGCCGATATTGCTCGTCAGTGTATTGTAAACCGTGTAATCTATTCTTCGATGAGTGAGTTCCCGATTATGAATCGTGGGGGCAACTCTGCTTTATCCATTCAGGAGATGGCACTTGATACTCTCATCAATGTCAAACCGAAGTTTGCTAAGAAGGTGCTAGAGAAACAATTAGCAGCGAATGCGATGGCAATTGTAGGGAACTTTGCTGATAGATTAGCCCCAGAGGACGCTGCCTTCTTCATCCAGCAGGCAATGTTTGGTAATGTGCCTCGTGGTTTGGGGGAGCGTATGGTAGGGCAACAGCCTTCTAAGGAGCAGACTGCCTTAGCAATGCAGCAAGCCCAGAATACTGCTCAAATGTTACAACAGAACCAAGCTGCTTATATGAACAATCCATTACCCTATGAGGTAGATAATGCGATGGCTAATAGTTCCCCAGAAGAGATTGACCAAATCATTGCTGGACTTCAAACTCCAGAAGGTTCAGAGGTAGTAGATGAAACTATGGTGTCAGACATGGCTGGTGCGCCACAGGCTCTTGATATGGCGAACCAAGATGGCAGTTTAGCAGTTGATATGGCGGGTAACACATCAGAACTAGGAAGTCTATTTGCTAACAGTAATGCTTTAGTTTAGAATAAGTATATGAAGAATCTAGACTTTGGGAAATTATTAGTCAAAAGTTATTCACAAGAGGATGTAATAGAATGGCTTGCGACTGCTTCTATCAATTTAGTAAAAGATTTAACTGAGGCAGCAGTTGAACAAAATATGGGGAAGACAGGGGCATGTAGTGTTGCCGCGATGACGATTGCGAGTGTTTGTAAAGCCCTCAATGAAGATGTCAATGGCAAAAAAGAATCAGTAGTGCTATAATATAGCCATTAACAATTTAATATAAGGAAACTGTATGGAAAATGACACTCCAGCAGCACCCGCTCCAGCTAGTGAAGCCCCAGCGAGTGAAGCACCAAATACTAATACTAACCAGGGTGAGGTTAATGGAGATGGTAACACAACGAATCAAAGCAATAATTCGCAGGTATCGCCAAAAGCCGAAATCCCATCCGACCAAATCGAAGCTTGGAATAAATTTATGGAAGCCAATGGTGGCTTTGCGAAAGCATTTCAGAAGGTTAAGGATACGATTTCTAACCCACAGCCGAAAGCTGAAGCGCAAGGTGTATCAGTTCCTAATGAGGCTGTAACCCCCGAGCAGACTGCCCAGCCAGTCCAAGCCCCTCAACCCCCAACTAAAGCAGAAGGGTTCATCAGCCCCACCGAAATTGCGGCTCTACAATATAATCGTATGATGGCAGAAGCATATCCTGAACTCGATGCTAAGTATATGGCTGAAGGACAGTATCTCAAAGAGGCGGCAGCGATGGGAATCCCAGCAGTTGATGGGCAAGGTAACTTCAATGATAAGGCAATTCGTCAGTTCTTGGAATTGAAGAAAGCCGCAATCCCGCCAAAGCCAGCTTCTGCCCCAATTACTACTACGCCGACCGCAGACTTTACTTCGATTGAGGGTGAGATGGACTCACGAGAGAAAGCTATGAAAGTAATGTCTCAAGGTGAGAACCATCCGCAGTATAAAGCCGCAGTTGAGTTTATGCGTAATTCAATTTTCCCAGGAAAACCTCAAGCTAAAGCTAAATAGTATGGTATAATGAGGTCATTATAGGTATGCTTAATTATTTATAATAAGCTGTTCCGATAGCGCTCAAATACTTCTTTATCCAATTATCCAGGGATAACTGCTACTTTGTGAGCAGTTATTCTTTTTGTGCTAATATGGTTTTATGAACGCAGATAATATAACACAAATCATTCTTGCTGTTATTAGCATAATTGTTCCAATTGCCACTTTAATTGTCAGCGTAAAGACCCATAATAACAGTAATAGTAATCATGAAAAACAGACGCAATCTAATAATAGTACTTGGACAGCGATAGAGAGGTTACGTAGAGAAGTAAAAGAGGAAAATCAAAAAATCATGGCAAGGCTTGACCGCAATGATTTGCAGACTTGTCGAATTGATTTTAGACAGGCTCTAACAGAGAGCCCAGATAACATCCCAGCTTGTCTAGAGATAGCAAGAATTTACTTCCTTAATCTAAAAGGGAATGCTGATATGGGGCGTAAGTTTTTAGCATGGGTTAAGAAATATAATATTCAAGAGTGGGCAGACCAGCATAATGAAGATATTGATAACCTTATTGAAGCTGCTAAGCATTCTGCCTAATTTTTTGTACAGCAAAATATTTATGCTATAATGTGGGCAATCTGATTGTATTATTAGCAGACTATTTTATAGTGATACCCAGCATACCGCAAATATGTTGAGACAATCATTGTACTAGAGCCAGTTGATAATCAACTATCCAGCGGACGACTTGCAATCGCCTTTAAGGTTAGCAGAGAAAGAAAATGTTAATTTAAGGAATTATTATGGACCCTACTTATACCCAAACTAAGGTTACTGCTCCAGTTCCAGTTCCTGGTAGTACTGGCGCTGCGGCGATGGTGCCGTTTGATTACAAAACCTTTACTGCTTTCTATCGCCCGATTTTCCGTGAAGGCGTGATTGAAGAGCCGATGTACCAGATGTACATCACTTCTGCCAAATCTTTCTTCCGTGGCAATGAAATTGTTCGACCACAAGGTATGACCGACAACCTCCAACTCGGTCAAGAGATTTTCGCTATTATCGAGAAAATCCAGAACCCGCTCAGCTTGTTCGCTAAAGAGACGATGACCTATACTGACATTGATGATAAGTGTCTCTCGATGCTTGACCTCGATTGTCAGATGGCATGTCTGAACACGCTCCCAAGTTTTGAGATGATGCGCTTCCGCTTCGATACAGAATACACTTGGGGTGTTGTCGCCTGCGACAAGAACAAACAATTCTGGGATATGGACTACTTCACCAAGCAGTTCAGCAAATCGCTTGCGGCGAAGAACTTTGGTCGTGAGGTTGACCTCTGGAACAAGGTTGTTAAGAGCCTGATCGCCACTCCAGCTACGACTGTCGATGTGAAGATTGCTCAAACTCAACCTGACCATTACTGGCAGAATCTTGGTAGCGTTGCGGCTAACGCTCGTGATTACATCCAAGCGGCTTCAATGTATCTCACTAACAGTATTGCTGGTATTGACCCGAAGATTATCATGACTCCAGAAGCAGCTCGTGATATTATCCGTAGCGTTGAGACTCCGTGGGGTTTGAATAATAGCGCACAACGAGTGAACACCAACTTCGACTATGACCAGCCTGGTTATAAGGTTGACGAGCAGGTTCGTGACATTATCGGCACGATGACCACTGTTCTTATCATGGAGCGCTCTCCATGGCTCAGCTACGCTGGTACGAACGCTAATACCATTGTTTCTCAGTACCCATTGTGGAGCGCTGATGGTACGAAACAGTATGTGGCAATTCTCGACCCACGGGTTGGATTCCAGTTTGAAGTTCCAGGATACACCTTGAACATTCAGCCATACGACTGTGAGCATCTACAGAAAGGGATTCAAGAGTCAGAGTACGTAGGTTCGGGTATCACCTTCCCAATCTATGGTATGATTCTCGAGTTCGACGCTTCTCCTGCCATCTTGCCAGCTAACGGCGCAGTAGCAGCGGCTAACGAAGTTGTGAAGGCTTTGACTGCCCAAGCCTAGTTAGACAGTGAATATACTCACACAGCTAAATAACCTCCATTTAGGGGGTTATTTAGTTTGTAGTGATAATATATTTTTGTATAAGCATTTTATTATAGTAGAATAGGTATATGAATAAGGAACAACGACTATGGACCCATTAAATGAAAGAAATATCTCGCCTTATAAGGTAGAGTCAATTCGCAAGGCTCTGAGTCTTAATGCTGTAGATACTAATGTAGCTACTACTGCTGATAATACTGGTGTTATTAAAACTAATACGCAGGGTATTAAGAACAATACCGATAGTCTGAAAACAGACCTAGCGTTAATTCATGCTGATTTGCAAACTACCAATTCACTTCTACAGCAATTAGTGAATAAGTGATATAATTAAATAGGACGATATAGTCAATTTAAGACTTTGTCCTAAGACTCTATTTCTAAGACTCTTTCTTTTTAGATTGAGTCTTTTTACGGCGTTTTTTTATTTGCGATAATTAGTGGGGGTTTGGTATAATAGTATTGTCTTAACCGGACAGGTAACAAATAATCTCCTATACAGTTAGGAGATTATTTGTTACAATAAAACTGCGGGAGTTATGATTCGTATCACGTAACCGATCAAGTAAATACATGAACCCTCTATACACAATAGGGGGTTCATGTTATACTAAAACTGTTTTATCGAACAGTAGTAATAATAGGAATGTAATGTTCCTATTATTATTGTCGCTTATTTGTATTTACATGCATAAATAAAACAGGAATTTTTCAAATAACAGAGGTAGAGTGACGTGCCATTTATTTACGCTATGCTATATTCTAGGTGGCTATGTTATTATGGGAATAGTAAGAGAGGTAAGTGAATGATTCTAAAGGATAAGAGAACAGGTGATGTTATTGAGATAGAGGGTGTTGTGCTGGTGGCTCCTATGCCTGGATTTAATGAAAATAATCCTTACGACGATAAGGTCGAATACCCTACTCTTTGTTATGATACATTAGAAGAATTATTAGAGAAATGGGAAGTAGTCGAAAATGATAAGCACTTACATCGAGGCTCGTTAGATTATTGTGAGTTTGTAATAAGCCCTGCCAATATTGATTCTACCCCAGAGCAAATCGTGAACTGTGCTGAGGTTTATCTTAAAAATTTAGGGATGAGCGATATAGAGATTAGATGGTGGCTTCTCGATAGTTTACAAAAACTAAGGAAAGGCAAGAATGAGCCAAGATAAGGATTGGGGAGGCAATAAGCGTT
>NFYZ01005717.1_pt1 | contig 12458 bp, 9 predicted proteins | sample 1092561 | NCBI WGS metagenome assembly NFYZ01 (sample SAMN03609887, study PRJNA323583) | gut metagenome | isolation source: feces | host: Rattus norvegicus | place: Malaysia | collected 2013 | reverse complement strand
GATGCTATTATTGTATCTCTATTTCTTATTTCATGATCTCTTTTTCCACCATAAGCTGGACCTATAACAAATCTTGTGTTAAAATCCTTTAATTCATCTGCTATTAAATAGGCTTCACTACATTTATCAACTGTATAATTTAAATTAAATTCTTCACCTAATCTTATAGCCGTAACTATATCATAGGCTTGATGAGCAGTGAACTTCACAAGCATTCCATCGTATATTCTAATTAAAGAATGTAGCTTTATATCAAATTTAGGAGAATTTTCTGACTTATATTGCCTACGATATTCTTTAGCTTTTATAAAAGCTTCCCTAATCATAGCCGCCGATGCCATTCTAGTTTTAGGCATTAAATCTCTATTTCCATAAGTTTTTTTAGGAGAATTTCCCAAGGTAACTTTAAATGCTATTTCATCTTCTATTGTCATTTCCTCAATAGTCTTACCATAAGTTTTAAAAGCTGCAAATGTACCTCCAATTAAATTAGAATCCCCAGGACCAGCAACTACTGTAGTCACTCCTGATTCCCTTGCCACCTTAATTCCTTCATCAGTAGGATTTATTGCATCTATTGCTCTTAGCTGGGGCAATATAGGATCTGTTATTTCATTGGAGTCATTTCCTTCAAACCTATAGATTTGTTCTCTTATTCCAATTTCTGAGTGGGGCTCTACAATTCCAGGAGTCACGAAATTATTATCTGCATCTAGTACTTTAGCATCCTTATATTTGCCTAAATCTATATCTTCATTTATTTCTACTATCTTTCCATCATCTATTACTATGTCTTTAGTCTCTTCATATATATCAGCCATATTTATTAGATTACATCCTTTTATAATCAACACAAGCCTCATCTCCCTTATTCTCATAAACTACTTTTCCATCTATAATAGTAATACCTACCTCACTCATAGTATCAAGAGGGTCTACATTCCATATTACTATATCAGCATCTTTCCCTACTTCTATACTTCCTACTCTATTATCAATATCCGTTAATCTTGCTGCATTTATAGTAACGCCTTTTAAAGCTGCTTCCCGTGATAGTCCATGTTTTACATATAAAGCCAACTGCATGGTTTGACCTTCTATTGGGATTACTGGATGGTCTGTCATTATGGCAAAATCTATACCTTCTCTTTCCAATATAGCTGCACTATCTAAGGTTTTATTTCGAGATTCAAACTTTCCTCTTCCTCCCACAGTTGGACCTATTATACATTGTACATTTTTCTTTTTTAATTGATCTACTATTAAATAACCTTCTGTACAATGGTCTATAGTGTATCTTAAATCAAACTCTTCTGCTACTCTAATGGCTGTTAAAATATCGTCTGCTTGATGGGCATGGATTTTAACTCTCATTCCATCGAATACCCTCATTAAATTATGTAGTTCTAAATCATAATCAAATCCTTTTGATTTATCTTCATCTTCCTCAAATTCTTTAAATTTTTCATAATATTCCTTAGCTTTAAATAATTCTTCTCTCATAATAGCAGCATTCATCATACGAGTAGATGGAGCTTTTCCTCTTCTGCCATAATTGATTTTAGGATTTTCTCCTAAAGCCATCTTCATACATACTTCTTTATTTACAAGAGCCTTGTCCAATATTTTCCCATAGGTTTTCATTGCAGCAAAAGTCCCTCCTATAATATTGGCACTACCTGGCCCAGCTACTACTGTTGTAACCCCATGTCTTATAGCCACATCATAAGCTGCATCCATAGGATCTATTGCATCTATTGCCCTTAATTTTGATGTAACAGGATTTGTAGATTCATTACCATCCATTCCTTCTCTTATTCCAGTTTCATAAACACCCATATGACAATGAGGTTCTATAAAACCAGGGGTTACTAACCTATCCTTGGCATCGATTACCTTTGTATCAGGATAATCTTCAATATTTATTTCCTTTTCAATTGCCCCTATCTTACCTTTCCTATCAATATAAATATCCCTAATATCTTCATTAATACCTGCCATATCTATTAATCGACAATTTTTTATAATCAGCATATAATGCCTCCTTATTCATTCAGTATATTTTTACGCCTAGGATAAAGTCGACCGTTTCTAATATTTTCTATATTATTTTTTCAAAAGCCATTCTTTCACTTTCATCCTCTAAATAAATTATTCCACAATAATTAAACCCATTTTTCTTGAGTAGTTTCTGCATAGCTAAATTTTCTTTATGTGTATCTACCCTAATACTATGGACATCCTTATCTAAACAAATGTCTTCTATATTTTCTATAATTAAAGTTGCTAATCCAGCTCTTTTATATATTGAATCAATAGCCATCCTATGAATAACTGCATATTCATTGTTGCTAATCCATCTGCCATTATAAATATATTCATAAGTTTTTTCTCCATCAAAAGAAACTGCTACAGTGCCAATTATAATATTATCCTTTAGTAAGACATATCCATATTTATTACTAATATCTTTACTAATTGTTTCAATATTAGGATAATTATCTTGCCACTGATCAATCCCTTGTTCTTTAAAATAATCTTGTGCTTGTCTAATAATATTCATTATACCATTAATATCTAATTCAACAGCTTTTCGAAACTCCAATCTTACAGCTCCCTTCATTTGATTTCTGTTTAACTTTTGTTCAACTTCAATCAGATATATTTTATATATATACTTTCATATTTTCTTCTTTCTATTTTTAAATTTCCATACCCTTTAATTAAAACAAAATCCATGTATTAGACATCCCTCATTTGTCTACCACTATCATAAATCTGTACGAAGTTTGCTCACCTTTTTTCACCATCATATCTAGTTTTTCTATAAACATAAATATTCCCCCTATTTAAAAATTGGATAGACAATTGTCTATCCAATTTAATTATAGCATATTTATTTCTGGGCTATAAACAGCTATTCTACTTTTTCAAGTTTTATTCCTGTTGAATGTCCATTTAGATCCTGTTTTTCAAAAGTATCATCTTTAATTTTTTCAATAGCCACTGCTAAAGTTTCTTTCATTATATAATCCTCATATAAATTAACTGCCTTTTCTATTTTTTCATTTCCATCATAATATATTTTTATATTGTCTAACATTTCATAACCATTATTTTTCCTCATTTGTTGAACTTTTGAAATAAATTCTCTTGCATATCCTTCATTTAATAGATCCTCTGTCAATGTTGTATCCAATATTATAAATATATTGTTTTCCATAGCCATATCAAAGCCTTCTTTTGCAGAAATACTTATCATTACATAATCTTTATCTATCTCTACCTTTTCACCATCTAATTCTAATGATAATTTTTTCCCAGAGTTTAATTTTTCTACTGCTTCTTGTTGATTTATTTCCTTTAATACTTTTGCAAAACTTTTAATCTTTGCTCCAAGTTTAGGACCAGCTACCGGATAATTTGGCTTAAGGGAATAATCTATGAATTTAGTTAGATCTTTTTCAAATACAACATTTTTAACATTCAATTCTTCTTTTATTAATGGAACTAAATCTTCTATTATTTCTTCATATTTTCCATCTACTAGTATTTCTCCTAAAGGTTGACGTACTTTAATCTGTGCCCCTTCCCTTGAAGCTCTACCCAGTTTAACTATATCTCTAACTAAGTCCATTTTTTCTTCAAGTTTTTCATCTATTAATTCAACTTTAGCCTTTGGATAATAGTCTAAATGTACTGATACTTCTCCTGTTAGTTTTCTATATAATTCTTCTGCAGTAAATGGTACAAAAGGAGCTATCAATTTACTTAACCCTACTAGTATTTCATAAGTTGTATTATATACTGCTTTTTTATCTTCATCTAATTCAGTTGACCAGAAGCGTCTTCTTGACCTTCTAATATACCAATTAGATAGGTCTTCTATTACAAAGTTTTGAATATTTCTAACGGCTCTAGTTAAATCATAGTTTTCCATATCATTTTCAACATTTTTAATTAAGCTATTATATTTTGAAAGAATCCATAAGTCTAATTCTGGTCTTTCATTATATTCTACAAAGAATTCTCTAGGATTTACTCCATCTGTATTTGCGTATAAACTGAAGAAATTATATACATTTCTTATAGTTCTAAAGAACTTACTTTTTACTTCTTCTAATCCTTCTATATCAAATCTAGTAGGAACCCATGGGGGTGATACATATAGAAAATACCATCTTAAAGAATCTGCACCATGTTCATCAAATAGTTCAAAGGGATCCACTGTATTTCCTCTAGATTTAGACATTTTACTTCCATGTTTATCTAATATTAAATCATTTACAAGTACCCTTTTATAAGATGATTTTCCTGTTACAAAAGATGATATAGCAAGTAATGAATAGAACCAACCTCTCGTTTGATCTATTCCCTCACAGATGAAATCTGCTGGAAATAGTTTTTCAAACTTCTCTCTATTTTCAAAAGGATAATGATATTGTGCAAAGGGCATAGCACCACTATCAAACCAAACATCTATTACATCTTCTTCTCGAGTCATAGTGCCATTACATTTTTCACATTTTATATGAACATCATCTACATAGGGTCTGTGTAATTCTATGTTTTCATCTATATCTTCTATAGCCTTATCTGCTAATTCTTTTCTAGAACCAATACTAGTTAGATGGCCACAATCATCACATCTCCAAATATTTAAAGGAGTTCCCCAGTATCTACTTCTAGAAATAGCCCAATCATTTAAGTTTTCTAACCAATTGCCAAATCTTTTTTCCCCTACAAAAGTAGGATACCAATCTACACCATTATTGTTTTCTATTAACCTATCTTTGATTTTAGTTATTTCTATATACCAACTAGGTTTTGCATAATATAGTAGTGGAGTATCACATCTCCAACAATGAGGATAGTTATGAGCTAGCTTTTCTTTCTTAAATAACTTTCCATTTTTCTTTAGCCATTTAATTATTTCTGGGTCAGCATCTATTACAAATTTGCCTTTCCAAGGTGTTTCCGTAAATTGTCCTTCTTCATCTACTGGATTTAATACAGGTAGATCGTATCTTAATCCCGTATTATAGTCATCTTCACCAAAGGCTGGTGCTGAATGAACTATTCCTGTTCCATCATCCGTAGTTACATAATCTCCTAGAGTAATAAAGAAAGCTTTTTTATTAGTCTCTATAAAAGGTATAAGTTGTTCATACTCAATATATTCTAAATCTTTACCTTTCATTTCTTCTAGAACTTCATATTCTCCTTCACCTAGTACATCATCGGCTAAAACCTTACTTACATAGTATATTTCGTCATTATATTTTACTTTTATATATACTTCTTCTGGATTTACAGTTAATACTACGTTACTTGGCAATGTCCAAGGAGTTGTAGTCCATGCTAAAAAGTATTCATCTTTATCTTTTCTTTTAAATTTAACAGTTATAGTTTCTGTTTCTATTTCTTCATATCCTTGGGCTACTTCATGAGAAGCAAGACCAGTTCCACATCTAGAACAGTAAGGTAATATTTTATGTCCTTCATATATAAAATCTTCTTTGAAAAATTTATCTAATATCCACCATACTGACTCTATATACTCATTTTCTAAAGTAATATAAGGATCATCTAAATCTATTTCATAGGCCATTCTTTCTGTCATATCACGCCATAATTTTTCATACTTAAATACAGATTCCTTACATTTTTTATTGAATTTTTCTATCCCATATTCTTCAATATCATGTTTATCTTTTAAATTTAGCTCTTTTTCCACTTCTATTTCTACAGGTAACCCGTGAGTATCCCAACCACCTTTTCTTATTACTTGATACCCTTGCATAGTTTTATATCTACAAACAGCGTCTTTTAAAGCTCTAGCCATTACATGGTGTATTCCAGGTTTACCATTAGCAGTTGGAGGTCCTTCATAGAATATAAAAGGATTATTATCGTCTCTGGTTACAACACTTTGTTTTAATAGGTCAATTTCATTCCAATATTCTGATATAGATTGTTCTCTCTCATTAATAGGAGATTTTGATAGTTCTTCGAATTTTCCCACTTTTTTCATCCTTTCTTTATAGTTTGTTTTATAAATTTATTTCAAAATAAAAACCCCTAAGTAATTACTTAGGGGCGAATATATCGCGGTACCACCCAATTTATAAGGTAATAGATTTTACCTTATGGCTTCATTGTTATTAACGTATTATAACGAAATACTTTACTGACATTTCAAGTATTCAGCTCCAAGACGATCTTCATAAAAGACTTAATTATAATCTCTCACCAAATGATTATTTCTCTGCAAATTAGTTTCTTTTATTACTCTTCTCTTCACAGCCTTTATATATTTACTTTTATAATTTAACTACCAATATATACAATACTATGACTTTTGTCAAGTATTCCACAGCACAAAAATTTATCCTAATAATTCATCTTGTAATTTTCTTAATTTATATATAAAAGTAGAATTATCTATTTTTATAGAATCCTTAGTTAGTAGTTCACCTTTTTTAATATTCTTTCTTACTATAGTATTTTCATCAATTAAACCTATTGGCACAAAATTATTATCTTTTGCATTTTCATAGGTTTCAATTGTACCATAAACAGTATAACCACCAATATAATCCAACTTATCTCCTGGCTTCAAATTTTTCTTTGCTACTGCTACTGTCTCTGCTACCATTCCTTTAGTAGGAGCTATTGTAGGTTCATTATACAAAGTTGCCCTTGCAATAGTTGCAGGAGTTTCTAAACTAGTTAAATGATAAGGCCTATATAATACATAGTTTGGACCTGATCCCATTTTTAAAAACTCCATTAGATTGTTGACTTCATTATTCTCGCTAGTTATTATAGCAAAAACTCCAGGAGCTATTCCATTAACATAATCTACTACTCCATATTTATTAAGTATTCCTCCATCCTTTTTTAATCTAAATATACCTGGAAGTTCATCTACAGTACCATTTACACCATGTCCACCTCTTATATCTGGAATCAATCCTGTAGCATTGGCCATGCAAGTCATTTCTATCATTGTATTAGTTCCATCTACAAAAGAAACTAACATCCTAGGGTTTAATCGTTTCTTTGTCGCTTCTTCATAAACAGTCTCTGGAGTTACTTCTAAATTTATTGGATTGTTTTTGCCTTTTCCTATGGCTAATACATCAAACCCTAGACCTTGCGCATATTCATATATTTCAATAACTGAACCTGGTTCATCGCCTGCTGTCCCTGTATAAACTACTCCAGCATCTTTAGCTTTTTTATATAATATAGGCCCTACTGCTGCATCTGCTTCTACATTTAGCATTACAATATTTTTTCCATTAGAAATGCTATCCATGGCTAACCTGGCCCCAACTTCTGGTGCTCCTGTTGCATCCACAACGGTCTCTACTAGATTAACCTTTGAAGCTAAATCCACATATTCAGTGACTACTGATTTTCCCTCTTCTATAGCTTTATTTAATTCTTTTAAAGAATTGGTAACTACAATATCCTCTTCTTTTATTCCTGCTAATTTATAGGCTTCAATTGCCTTTTCTACACTCCTATTAGCTACGAGAGAAGGTACCATACCCTTTACTAAGGTTAATTGGCTAACCATACTTTTTCCCATTTTCCCAGCACCAACTATAGCCACTTTAATAGCTTTTCCCATCTCATCTAGTTTATTTAATTTATTATTTAATCCTAACATATTATCATCCTTTCAATATGGTTAATGCAGCACTCTTCCCTGCCACATAACCCGAAGACCAGGCCCATTGAAGATTAAAGCCCCCACAGTCTCCATCTATATCCATAATTTCCCCTGCAAAATATAAACCTTTAACTAATTTTGATTCCATAGTAGTACTATCTATTTCCTTAGTACTTATTCCACCTGCAGTTACTTGAGCATCTTTATAGGATTGGCTACCTATTATTTCAAATTTCCAATCTACTAATATTTTTGCTAATTTATCTATTTCTTTATTGGATAACTGAGCTACCCTTTTACTTCTGTCAATTTTAATTTCCTTTAATATTACAGGTATTAATCTTTTATTAATAAATCCTATAAGACCTGTTTCAATTGTTCTTTTTTCTAAATATGTAAATCTTAATTTTAAATAATCCACAACTTCTTCTTTAGTCTTCCTATCTATTAATGAAACTTTCAATATTGGTTTCTTATCTTTATTTAATAATTCTAAGGCTTTCCTACTTAGTTGAAGTATTGGTGGTCCTGATATACCATAATTAGTAAACAGTATATCACCTTTATCCTCTCTTATCAATTTTCCCTTACTATAAAGACCAGCCGTGCCAACAACTTTTACTCCTGCTATTTGTTTTAAATAACTTTTTTCTAGTCTTAGTTGCACTAAACCAGGAAATACATCAATAATTGAATGGCTCAGTTTTTTACTAAGTTCATATCCATTTCCGTCAGAGCCTGTAAAAGGTGCTGCTTTACCTCCAGTACAGATAATTACTTTATCTCCAATAAAGGTTTTCTTATCCTTTAAAGTAACAATAAATTTTTCCTTCTTTTTAAATATATCTGTTACAAATGCATCACATACTATTTTCACTCCTAGGTCTTCCATTTCCATTCTTAAAACGTCTAATACACTCGATGCTTGAAAGGACAATGGAAATACTTTTCCTCCTTCTTCTACTACTGGAGTAATACCTAGTTTCTCAAAGAAGTTTAATGTCATTTCTACATTCATTTGAGAAAGACAACTATAAACAAACTTTGGATTTTTTCCATGATAATTATTTATATCTACATGCATATTAGTATAATTACATCTTCCATTCCCCGTAGCTAATATTTTTTTGCCTACTCTTGAGTTTCTTTCTAAGAGAGTTACATTGGCCCCATTTCTTTTAGCTACTATAGAAGCCATCATTCCTGCTGCTCCCCCACCTATTACAATTACCTTTTTATCCATGCAAAAACTCCTTTTTTAATCAATCAATATATTATTATATCAGATTTTTCCCTTTTCAATATAAAAAACGGAGAAAATTCTCCGTTTTTTGTCTCTTTTATTTAATTTTTAATCTAAATTTCTGACATGGTCTAACTTTATCTATAAGGTATATTTCTTCATCTACAACCTTATCAACTACACTTGTTTTACCACTATTAAGCATATCCTTTAATGGAATTTCTAGTTCTTAAGCATAGTATTTTTATCTTTCTTTATTTCCTTCTAATTCATTTCTATTTAGAACAGCATTCATAATTACTCCTACAATAGCTGCAAAACTTAATCCTGTTATTTTAACAGTTTCAGTTATAGGAATTCCCAAGGTTATGCCAAGTTTTCCTTCAATAACTCCACTACCTAAACCTAAGAATAATATTGTTCCCATTATAATTATATTTTTATAATTAAATTCTACTTTATTATTTTTAATTGTTTTTACACCTATTAAAGATATCATACTAAACATCATAATACTTATTCCACCCATAACTGGTGTAGGTATTGTATTTAGAAATGTTCCTATTTTTGATATAAACCCTAATCCTATAGCAAATACGGCTGCTAATCTTATTATTGTTGGATTATAGTTTTTAGTTATAGCTAATACTCCAGTATTTTCCCCATAAGTTGTATTTGCAGGTCCACCTATAGTAGACGCAACCATTGTTGCTAGACCATCACCTAGAAGAGTTCTATTTAAACCAGGATCTTCTATAAAATTTTTACCTACTACTTGACCATTAGTCGTTATATCTCCTATATGCTCCATAAATACTGCTAAAACTACTGGCGCAATAACAGCTATTGCACCAAAATCAAACTTTGGTAATCTAAAAGCTGGCATTGAGATAAATGGAGCTGCTTTTACAACACTGGTATCAACAATCCCTAATTTCAAAGATATTAAATATCCTACTACAACTCCAGTTAATATTGATAATTGGCTGAAAAATCCTTTCCCCTTAAAACTAACTAGCAATGCAACTGCTAAAGTTATACCTGCTACCAAAAAATTCTCCTTAGCCATTCCTATTGCAGTGGGAATTAAATTCATACCTATTACTATAATCATGGGCCCTACTACCTGTGGTGAAAGGTATCTTTGAATCTTTTCCACTCCTATCCTTTTTATTAAAAAAGATAGTACAACATATAGTAAACCTGCTACCATCATTCCTCCTTGAGCATAAGCTAGGTCTCCATTATATAGCTCTTTTACTGTTAGAATAACTGGTATAAATGCAAAGGAAGATCCTAAAAATACAGGAACCTTTCCTTTTGTACAGAAGTGAAATATTAATGTCCCTAATCCTGCTGAAAATAATGCTACTGAAGGATCAAAACCTGTCAATATCGGTACTAATACAGTAGCACCAAACATTGCAATTAAATGCTGCAAGGCAAGTACTATTTTTTTTGAGCTATTAACTAATCTAGCCCCCTTATTTTCATAAACTACTGCTTCTTTATATACATTCTCAGACATAAAAAAACCTCCTATTTTTTATTGTCCTAAGGAGAGTTTTCTCCCCTTTTCAGCCTCTCTGGACTGATTTAAAAGGCTATTTTTTTAGATTGCAATAGAATATTTTACAATAAAAAACTTCTTGCAAGGTAGCAAGAAGTTTTTGTGCATAAATGCACAAAAATACCGTTCTATATTACAATCTTGCCAGCCTCTCTGGACTGATTTAAAGATTTAAATATTCTTTTTTGTTCTTAAAGATTATATCATTATTCTTTATTTTTTACAAGTGTTTTTTTATTCAACGGTAATAGCATCTACAGGACAAGACTCCTCAGCTTCTTTTGCTGAATCTATAACACTATCGTCTAACTCCTCATCTATAGCTACTGCTAATCCATCATCGTCCATACTAAATACTTCAGGACAAATACTTGGGCATAATCCACAACCTATACAAAGATCTTTATTAACTTCTGCTTTCATCTAATTTACCTCCATTTTAGTTTTTTATACATTATATAATATATCCAAATATAAAAAGTAATAACATGAATAAAATATTATTTTTACTATAACCTTCTATAAATGTCCTTTCCCTCTAAACCTTCTAATTTTAGCCCTTCTTTTATTTGATTTAATATTAATTTTTTATCTCTACATAATGTTCCCTTAAGGGATACATAGTTAGAAGCATGATTACTCCTAAAAATACAATTATCTAGTTCTAACCTCTTTACAAGCTCCTTTGTTTCCACTAAAACTTCTTTGGGTGTAAGTAATGTAAACTTTTCTTCTTCTATTTTATTATATAGAGCCGTCTCTTTTTCAATTAGAAGGGTTAAAAGTCCAACATAATTTGGATTTATTTCATTTATAACCTTAGCTGATTCTATTGCATGTTCGTTTGTATACTTAGCCCCACCTATACCAGAAATAAGGGTTACAGATAGCTCTATATTTGTTTCTTTAACTTTTTTACCCGCATCTATTATTTCCCCTGATGTAACTCCCTTTCTTATTTCTTTTAAAATTGTATCACTTCCTGTTTCTACTCCTAAGTAAATAATTCCTAATCCTAGATTATTAAGTTCCTGTAATTCCTCTACATTTTTGCCTAAAATAGATTTTGGGGAACCATATATGCCGACTCTTTCACATTCTGGATATAATTCTTTAATAGTCATTAATATTTTCTTTAATTCTTCTGTTCTTATTATTAAAGCATCTCCATCTGCTAAGAATATTCTTTTAACCTTAGGATAATATTTTCGTCCTATCTCTAAATCTTTTACTATATCCTTAGTTTCTCTTATTTTAAATTTATCCTTTTTATACATGGAACAAAACGTGCATTTATTATGAGAGCAACCAATAGTAGCTTGTACGATTAAACTACTGGCTTCACTTGGGGGCCTATAAAGATCTCCTTCATATTCTATTAGAATAACAACCACTTCCTTTACTATTTTATATTTAAAATACTACAACCTACAAATCTATATTTCTTTTTTTTAATATAATTGGCAAAATATAATTAATAATATAAGTAGCAAACTGCTTCTTTTATTATTAACTCTATTTAAAAAATATAATAAAATAATACAATTAATCTTCTATCATATTCATCTTTATCAATATTTAATATAATTTATTAATAACCAACTATTTTTAATATGTCTTTTAATGTTTTGCTAGTATATTCCCCATTTTTATACTTTCTCATAGTTACTATTTTTAGTGGTTGATTATCACTACTTTGTACTTCTTTAACATAGTTTGGTCTTTCTACAAAACTACCCATTTCATTAAATTCATCATCAAAAAAAACAAAAGTAGGTATTTTTACGATTTCTCTTGGAGCATATTTACTAAAGTAATCTTCATTACCCTCTTTTTCTACAATTGAAATATTTATATTATTATTTACTTGTCTCATTTTTTCAACTACAGGTACATTTATCATACAATCTGGGCACCACATTTCAGCACATATTAAAACATTTATTTTTTTTATATTTTTT
>NFYZ01013028.1_pt1 | contig 12462 bp, 10 predicted proteins | sample 1092561 | NCBI WGS metagenome assembly NFYZ01 (sample SAMN03609887, study PRJNA323583) | gut metagenome | isolation source: feces | host: Rattus norvegicus | place: Malaysia | collected 2013 | reverse complement strand
AGTTATCAAAATAATGATAATTCCTACTAAAAATGTAATCATTTTAAAACTCCTCTAATTTGTAGCCTATTCCCCACAAAGTTTTAATATACTTAGGATTAGATGGATCCTCCTCTATTTTTTCTCTCAATCTTCTCATGTGAACATTAATAACATTGTCATCCCCCAAATAACTCTCATCCCAGATAAAATCATAAATCTGAGCTTTTGTAAAAACTCTATTAGGGTTTGTTGCAAATAACCTTAAAATGTCAAATTCCTTTAAGGTAAGCTTTATATCCACGCCATTTTTTGTAACAGAATAATCATCTAAATTTACGGTAAGCTCATTAATATTAATTATATTCACTTTTTCACTTTGTTGGTCTTGAGAATATTTAGTTGCACGTCTTATGGCTGCTTTAACCCTGGCTGTAACTTCTATCATTGAAAAAGGTTTTGATATATAATCATCAGCTCCAAGTCCTAAAGCCACGGCCTTATCTACATCTGTATCCTTAGCCGACATTATAAGTATAGGTACTGAACTCTTTTTTCTGATAATTCCCATAGCTTCTATACCATCAAGCTTTGGCATCATTATATCTAAAATAATTAATTCAAAAGAATCATTAAAAAATTTAGTGGTCCCTTCTTCTCCATCATAGGCAGTTACTACTACAAAACCTTCCTTTGTTAGATGTTTTTTAACCATATCACTAATAGATATATCATCTTCTATAAGAAGTATTTTATTTTTCATAAAACTTCACCATTTTCTATAAATATTTTTATTATTTTCAATTTTTATTTTCATTAGGATCATAAAGTATTCCCCACAAATTTTCATACTCACCTTTATTATATAACTTTTAACACAAAAAGAGCACCTAAATTTCAACGGTGCTCTTTTATATTAATTATTATATTAAGTTGCCAACTTTAATATACTTATTACATCTTCTTTATAAAGAGGTTTAAAGCTTCCTACTGGACCATTCTTTGTACATTTTTCAGCCATTAGTTCAAATTCATCTGTAGGTATATTGTATTCCGTCAAAGATACTGGCATATTTATATCCTTAATAAAGTTTTCAAAGCTTCCAATACCTTCTAAGGCTATTTCCTCTAGGGTTTTATTATCTTTTGATACACCAAAGACCTTTACAGCAAATCTGGCAAATCTATTTAAATTCTTCTTATATACATATTTCATCCATGCAGGCAAAATAATAGCTAAGGTTACTCCATGGGTAGTACCATATAATGCTGTTATTTCATGGCCAATCCTATGGCTGCCCCAGTCTTCTTCTCTACCTAAGCCTAAAATACCACCATGAGCAATTGTACCACCTAACATAATTTCAGCTCTTGCATCGTAGTCATTAGGATTTTCTTTTAGTTTATATCCATTCTTTATAACTGACCTTAATGTAGCTTCACTTAATTCATCTGTTAAATCTACATTAGTAGTATGAGTGAAGTACCTTTCTAAAACATGAGATATAATATCCACAACCCCTGCGAAAGTCTGGTGTTCGGGTAAAGTCAAGGTAAGTTCTGGATTTAATATTGCGAATTCTGGTCTTAAACAGTCAGCTTCAATTCCTCTTTTAAGCATACCTTCTTCATTTGTAACTATTGAGCTAGAGCTTGTTTCGCTACCTGTGGCTGGCAATGTAAGAATAACTCCAATAGGTAGTGCTTCCCTAAAAGTACCTTCTCCTGTGAAACATTCCCAAATATCTCCTTCACGGAGTGCCCCTGCAGCTATAGCCTTAGCTGAATCTATTACACTTCCACCACCTACAGCTAGTATGAAAGAAATATTTTCTTCTTTACAAATTTCTATTCCTTTTCTAACTAAAGTAAGTTTCGGATTTGGCTCTACACCAGAAAGTTCTATTATTTCTATTCCCTTTTCATTTAACAACTTAATAACCTTATCATATAAGCCAGTTTTTTTAATACTTCCTCCCCCATAATGGAGAAATATTTTCTTATGGCTTTCAGATAATACTTCTGGTAATTGGTCTACAGAGTCCTTACCGAAAACTAATTTTGTTGGATTATAATATTCAAAACTATTCATTTAATCCCTCCACTTTCTGCCTTAGTTAATTATTTATATCTATAGGTATTAAACTTTTTCATAACTTCGTCCATTTGATCTTTTGATAATAAATTTGGTTCCCCTAAAGTTTTAGTTAAATAATATATTTCTGATACAAATTCTAAATGCTCTGCTGTAGAAAAAGCTCTTCCCACATTAGTTCCTAAGGCAATAAGCCCATGGTTAGCTAGTAGGACAGCATTTCTATCTCCTATACTTTCCAAAGCATTTTCTGCTAACTCTTGGGAACCATAAGTTGCATATTTAGCACATTTTACATCATATCCAGCAAAGCCTATTAAATAGTGTACAGGCTTTAAATCCCAACCCATGGAAGAAATAGCAGTAGCAAATTTAGAATGAGTGTGAACAATAGCATTAGCATCTTCTCTATTTTTATAAAAAATCAAATGCATCCCCATTTCACTTGAGGGTTTTAAATCCCCCTCTATTACTTCACCATCTAAATTAACAATTACTATATCCTCAGGTTTCGTTTCAAAATAGTCTAAACCACTGGGACTAATTGCAACTAGGCCTTTTTCTCTATTGAAAATACTAATATTTCCTCCTGAACCTGTAGTTAAATTATGAGTTATAAGTTTCCTCCCATATTCTACAATTAATTCTCTTTCCTTCTTCATCTAAAAAAACCTCCCTAAATTTATCTACTTACTTTCTAATAATATTGAACAACTTCTGTTTCAAAATATCTATGAAGGTCATAGGGAGCATATATTCCTTTATCAGTCACTACACCACTTACAAGATGAGGAGGAGTTATATCAAAAGATGGATAATATCCTTTCACCCCATCTAATGTGTTTTTTACACCTCTAGCTTCCAATACTAATTTTGGATCCCTCTCCTCAATGGTTACTGATGAAATAGTTTCATGGCCTTGGTCTGGAATTCCTGTTACAAAATAAGGTACTCCATGATATTTAGCCACAATAGCAATTTGATAAGTTCCTATTTTATTGACAATATGTCCATCTAAGCATATAACATCAGCCGCTGAAGTAAATAAATCTATTTTATTTTTTACCATAGTAAAAGCTGGCATATTATCTGTAATTACAGTTGTATCAAAACCTTGATCATAAGCCACACTTGCCGTCAACCTAGACCCTTGAAAATATGGTCTTGTTTCAGGCACAAATAGCTTAATATCCTTGTCCCTTTTTTTAGCTTCTCTAAGCATCATGCCAACAATTGTTTCCCCAAAGCATTGAGTCATAATATTACCCTTATTAGGAAACATATCTACTAAATATTCTCCAACCTTCTCCATAGTAGAATACCTTCTGTTTAAAGATTCTATAGTATATAAAAAGATAGCCTCATCAACTTTCTTACCTTCTTCTATTGCAGTTTTAGCAACTTTCAAGCATCCATCAGTTACTTGACTCATCCTTTTAGCTGTAGTAGGTCTAGCATGGGATAAGGTATATGCTGCCTTCTTTAAATATTCCCACATTTTATCCTTACTCATATTTCTACTTTCATAAGCTGCTAAAGCCATACCCATACTAGCAGCTGTAAAAGGTCCAGCACTTTGGGTAACCATATCAGTAATGGCTTGTGCAACTTCAACATGAGTATTACATGTAACAAATTTAACTTCCGTAGGATAAATTCTTCTGTCTAATATTTTCACCTTTCCATTTTCATACCATGCCACATTTTCATATCTTAATACAAAAGCTAAATCTTTATCTACTCTTTCCATAAACAATCTCCTTCCATAACGGAACTTGTAAGTTCTATTAATTTTATTTCATATAGTATCTTAATATTATCATATAATAAATATCTTTATCCTTTAGAATTTAACACCCACCAATATGGTGGGTATATATTTTATTAATTTAATTTATTAAGGGCCTTATCAAGATCAGCAATTATATCTTCTGCATCTTCTAGCCCAATAGAGATTCTTACTAAACCTTCCGTAATACCACTTGCCGCCCTTTCTTCTTCAGTATATGGTGAATGAGTCATACTAGCAGGATGTTGAATCAATGTTTCTGCATCACCTAAACTAACTGCCAAAGAACAAAGTTCTACTGTATCCATTAACTTTTTACCTGCTTCTATTCCACCTTTGACTTCAAATGCTATCATAGCCCCTGGCAATTTCATTTGTTTTTCTGCTAATTCATATTGTGGAAAAGATTTTAGTCCAGGGTATAAAACAGTTTCTACTGCTGGATGGGATTCTAAAAATTCTGCTACTTCCTGTGCATTAGAACAATGTTTTTCCATACGCAAATCTAAAGTTTTCATTCCTCTATTAATTAAAAAGGCATCAAAAGGACTTAGTGCAGCTCCTGTCATATCTTTAAGTCCAACTTCTCTAACTTCATTTATAAATTCTTGACTTCCAACAACGAAACCTGCTATAACATCACCATGACCATTTAAATATTTAGTAGCAGAATGAACAACTATATCAGCACCTAAATCTAATGGTCTTTGTAAATATGGTGTACAATAAGTGCTATCTACTATTACCATACACTCTTCATTTTCATGAGCAATTTTTGATATAGTTTCAATATCTGATATGGTCATATTTGGATTAGCTGGTGTTTCTAAATAGACTAATTTAGTATTTTCTTTCATAGCTTTTCTTACATTTTCTGGGTCAGATGTATCTACAAAAGTTACTTCTACTCCAAATCTAGATAAACCATGGTTTAAAAAGGCAAAGGTACAGCCATATAATGTTTTTGCTGCAATTACATGGTCACCGGCACTTACAGCAGTCCAAATGGCAGAAGTTATAGCCCCCATACCAGAACCAGTTGATATAGCTGCTTCGGCATTTTCTAAATTAGCCAATTTATTTTCCAATTGAGTATTAGTTGGATTACCAATTCTTGAATATATATATCCTTCTTCTTCACCTTCAAACCTTCTTCCACCTTGATCAGCTGAATCAAATATGAAAGTAGATGTTTGATATATTGGTGTTGCTAATGCTCCATGTTCATTACTTTCATAACCTGCATGAATAGCTCTTGTACTAAAACCCAATTTATTTAAATTTTTTTTATTCATAATATCCTCCCTGCAATTTTATCTACATATTATTTTTAAAAATATCTATATATTTTTTACCAGTTTTTATTTCATTACGTTTCATTATAAATTCTTTTCCTGATAATATTAATAACTTTTCTGCTTTTACTCTTTGTTCTATATCTTTAATATCTGTAATATCTATAACTTTTGAATCCCCTACTACTCTCCTAATTATTTCAAGGCCTGCTGATCCTGCAGCATCGGAAAGTATAGAATTTAAATACCATTCCATGTAATATTCTTCTTTGGCCATTACATCAGTTACTATTTCTTTATATCTTTTTGTAAACTTCTCTTTAAACAACTCAATTATATTTTCTATAGTTTCACTTAACCAAGTTGTAAATTCTTCTATATCTTTACTATCTTCTGTAACATACGCTTTAGCCCATGGGAAGAACAGGTTTCCTATTACATTTCCTAAGTCATATCCTATTGGCCCATAGAATGCAAATTCTGGATCTATAACTTTCATAGAATCCTTTTTTACAAATATAGAGCCAGAATGTAAATCTCCATGGATTAAAGCTTGAGCATTATTCATAAAGTTATTTTTAAGTTTTCCTACTTCTAATATTAAATCTTTATCTTCATAAAGCTCTTTCTTTACAAAATCCATATTTTCATCTAATATAATATTTCTTCCTTTATAATCTATATATGGCTCTGTAAATACTAGGTCTTCTGATATTTTACATAAATCTTTATTAATAAACTTTCCTACTCTATCCTTTTTATCTCCTGAATCCATTACCAAATCTGTTGTTGGTAATAGAGTATTTACCATAAATGTAGTTATATGGTCTGCTAATTTAGGATATGTCTTCCATTCTAATAGTTCTTCTCTCAAATTTTCATGATCAGATATATCCTCCATAACTAAAACACACATAATAGGATCATATTTATATACTTTTGGCACTAATCCTGGTGCTAATTCTCCTTGAAGACTTAAAACCTCTGCCTCTATCCTATTTCTATCTACATCTAATGGTCTACCAGAGGTTCTAAGAAGAATATCTGCATGTTTAATAACAATAGATTTTTTAGTATTTTCATCCCATATTTTAAATACATAATTAATATTTCCATCGCCAATTTCTTTAGCTTTTAAATTGGCATCTTTGTCAAGGAAATCTAGCTTTTCCTTGACATAATCTAATACATCATCAGTTTCCATTTTAAAATGTTTATCAAATTTAGACAAATTATCAACTCCTATATACCTTGATAATATCTTTATAATCTTTAATAAAATAAATATAATTTAATATCTAAAGGGGCTATTAACCTAATACTTTTGATGGGGTGAAGCATAATCAGTTCCTAGCCCCTTAGATAAAATTGACTTTTTGGAATATTTAAACTTTTTTCCTAAAGTGCTCTTTTCTTTCCTTTAGACTTGGGAAATCCTAATGCAATTGATAAAATTCCCATAACAATCATTAACATTGAATATATTGAAAATGGAACAATGGATACAGGTGATATTTTCCCAATTCCTGCAGCTGCTAGCAATTGTCCTCCATAGGGAATTAAACCTTGAAAGGCCGATGAAAATATATCTAATATACTAGCTGTTTTTTCAGGTGCGATATCATATTCTTTGGATATATCTTTAGCTAATGGTCCTGCAGTTATAATAGATATTGTATTATTAGTTGTAGCTATATCTATTAAACTTACTAATGCTGCTATTCCAAATTGAGCTCCCTTTTTAGTTTTAACATTTACAGTAACTTTTTCTAATAGATAATCTATTCCTCCATAATAGTCCATTAAACCTACTAATCCACCAACTACAATAGCTATAATAGCTAAGTCTTCCATCCACTCCATACCTCTTTGTAATGTTGCAAATAATCCAACTACATTAAAATGTCCTAGGGCTAATCCTATTATAGCACCTGTTCCTATTCCAATTCCCAGCACTAACATTACATTTAGACCAACTAAAGCACTAATTATAATAGCTATATATGGTAGTATCTCCACTATTGAATATGCATAATCCTTCGTATTTACCTTTGCTACAGGTATAAGTGCTAAGATTATTATTGTAAGAATTACAGCTGGCAATACTATTAGTAAATTGGCTTTAAACTTATCTCTTAACTCTACACCTTGAGTTCTTGTAGCAGCTATTGTTGTATCTGAAATAAAGGATAAATTGTCTCCAAACATAGCTCCACCAACAACTGTTCCTAATACTAGCGGTAGACTAAGACCTGTTTGTGAAGCAAGTCCAACTCCTATAGGAGCCACTGCAGTTATAGTTCCCATAGACGTCCCCATAGCAAAAGATAAAATACAGCTTACAACAAACAATCCTGGTAATACCATATTGGGAGGAAGTATACTTAAACCTAAATTCACCATTGAGCTAACTGCTCCCATTTCTTCTGCAACTGAGTAAAATGCTCCCGCCATTAAAAATATTACTACCATTAATATAATGGTTGGTTCTCCACCTGCTTTAGAGAAAATATCAAGTTTTTCCTCTAAAGATGTATCTTCTCCTTTTTTATCTAAACACAATGCAAATGCTGAAGCTATTACCATACCTAATAATAGTGGCATATTACCAAAATCTCCTGTTATAATTCCTGTTCCCATAAATAATACTAGAAAAACTATTAATGGCATCAATCCTATGAAATTACTTTTTTTATTCACGTTTTTTCCCCCTAATCTGATTTTTTTAATTAAAAGCTCCCTTAATGTTAAACAACCCTCAAATTTCATATTGTAAATAGCTATTTAGTATAACGTTTTCATTAAAATATCAAAGCCTTCATCTTTGATTTAATAGAGGTCCTTAATCCCCCCTTTGTGAGCATTGTTATTTAACTCTATCGATATTTCAAACTAGCTTTGAACTAATTTTTCTGCCATATTTCTATCAGTAATTAATACATCAATAATATTTCCTCTTAGTGCTCCTAAAATAGCCTCATACTTCTTCTCTTCACCTGCTACTGCCACTACAAGGGCATCGTTTTTGTTTTCAAAAATATCATATCCTATAGTCCTATCTAAGTAATCATGTTTCACAACATTTCCATTCCTGTCATACCATCTAAATCCAATATCACCTACACAACCTAGCTCAACTAAATGATTAATATATTTCTCATTAAAATACTCTTGCGTATATAAGGTGCTATCTTTAGTAAGTTCCCCAATGCCTACCATGATAATATTGCATTTTTCCATCATATTAAAGGTTTTCTTTATACTATTGTCAGACATTATAGCATCCTTAGTCTCTTTATTTTCAACACTTGCTGGAGAATATAATAAGTAGGGAGTACCCCCAAATTTTTGAGCTATAGTCCTAGTTATTTCATCGGGCTTTAAAGCTGTATATGCAATATTCCTTCCCCCGACTAGTTGTACTACTGGTATTTCATAGTCCTTATGGTCTGACAATCTCATAGCTACTTCAGACAGTGTCCTTCCCCAAGTTACACCTATCATATCCCCTTTTTCTACTAATTCTTCTAAGTACTTTGCACCTGCTATTCCTAGGTCTAAGGTTACGTTTTCCTCATCAATAGAAAAAGTTACAACGCTTTCCTTAAGATTAAATTTTTCTTCTAATTTTGTTTCTAATTCAAAATCATATTTTTCAACATCTGCAATCTGGATTTTTACAATTCCCTCTTCCCGAGCCCTTTTCAACAGTCTATTAACCCTTTGTCTTGACATCCCCATCTTTTTTGATATTTCACTTTGAGTCAATTCTTTTTTGTAATAATAGTATGCCACCTTTACTAATTCTCTATTTTTATAACTGTCCATACTCAACCCCCTATTACATTTGCTCACCTGATGATATATTGTAATGTATTACTAAGAGCATACCAATTATTATTTTATTTGTCAATAGAATTTTTAAATTCTTTAATTACCATTGTTACCCTCTTATTCCTTGACATATTTAAGAAATTAGGGTAAATTGTTAATAAGTGTATAATACATTTCGTATTTAACTATACTATCTAATAACTAATATAAATTATAAAGCTATTATAAAAACAAAATATAACATAATAAAAATGTAATTTTAGCGTGTTACCAATTCTGGGCATAAGCTAATAAGGACTTTCTATACCTTATTAGCTTTTTTTAAATATTATTAAAAAAATAACAAAAGGGGTTGATAAAAATGGATTTTTACAAGAAACTAGCTTCAATTCTTTTAGGGGTATTAATGTTACTAGTATCAGTACTTCCATCATCAAAAGTTAGTGCTAACTCAAATGTGGACCAAATTATAGCAGAAATGACCTTAGAAGAAAAAGTGGGACAAATGTTCATGCCTGATTTTAGAAATTGGGGGAAGGATGGAAATGGTAATCCTATACCATTTACTGTTATGAACGAGAAGGTTGCTGAGATTATTCAACAGTACCATTTAGGAGGTGTTATACTTTTTAGAGAAAATGTTGCCAATACAGAACAAACTGTAAAACTTGTTCATGGACTACAAGAAGCCTCTGAAGATATTCCACTACTTATAACTATAGACCAAGAAGGTGGACTTGTTACTAGACTCCAAACTGGAACCAATATGCCAGGAAATATGGCCCTAGGTGCAGCTAATGATCAAAAATTAGCAGAGGAAGTTGGAGAAGCAATAGGGGCAGAATTAAATGCCTTAGGTATAAATGTCAATTTTGCACCAGTATTAGACGTTAATGTTAATCCTGCTAATCCTGTTATAGGAATTAGATCTTTTGGTGCGGACCCAGATTTAGTTTCTAGAATGGGAGTTGGATATATTAAAGGATTACAAAATTCTAAGGTTGCTGCAACAGCTAAACATTTCCCAGGCCATGGAGATACAGCAACAGATTCACATTTTGGACTTCCAGTTGTAGAACATGATAGAGAAACTTTAGAAGCTATTGATCTAAAGCCTTTCCAAGCAGCAATGGACAATAATATAGATATGATTATGACTGCACATATTGTACTTCCTGCTATAGACAATGATAAAGCTAAATCTATAAAGGATGGTAGTGAAATTGGAATACCGGCAACTTTATCACAAAAAATCTTAACAGGTCTAATAAGGGAAGAAATGAATTATAATGGTGTCGTAGTGACAGATGCATTAAATATGCAGGCAATAACAGAGCATTTCGGACCAGAAGATGCAGTAATAAGATCTATTAATGCTGGAGCAGATATAGTACTTATGCCAGCTATAGTCTGGGACGAATCCCAAGTGGAAAATTTAGATAAAGTGTATAATGCAGTAATAGATGCAGTTAATTCTGGAGAAATAAGTGAAGAAAAAATTAATGAGTCTGTTAGAAGAATTTTAACATTAAAAATCAATAGAAATATTATAGGAAATAAGGATTCCAGAACATTAGATGAAAAAATAGCAAATGCCAAAACTGTTGTAGGTTCAAAAAGGCATAAGGAAATTGAAAGAAGAGCAGCGGAAAAAGCAGTAACTTTAATAAAAAATGAGGATAATACTTTACCTTTCAATTTAGACAGCGGGAAGAAAGTTTTACTATTATCTAGTCAGCAAGGTAGATTAAATTTAATGGAACTAGAAATGGATAATATAATAAAAAAATTAGGGATTACAAATGTTACAATTGACAAAAGCCTATACGGTAACGGGTCCTTAACTGATAAAATTAAGAATCAAATTGATTCTGCCGACTATATTATTATGGAAACATATAATTTAAATTCTAATTCTGTATTCCCTGTAGAAGTAAGTCAATATGCTAATGAAAAAAATAAGAAACTTGCTACTATGGCTTCAAGAAATCCTTATGATATAGCGTATTTACCAGATGTGAAAGCTAATATCGCAATATATGGTTCTAGTGGATATGATCAAACCCAACAAGGAGAAGCAGCTCTTCCAATTAATATACCTGTAGGCCTAGATACTATATTTGGTTTAGTAAACCCAACTGGAAAACTTCCAGTCTCTATTCCAAAAGTTAATGATTTAGGAAATTTATATGAAATTGGATATGGTCTAACCTACCAACCAAAGGTTGATAAAGATGAACTAGAAAAAATAATTACTGAAGCCGAAAGTTTAAATAAAGAAGAATATACAAAAGAAAGCTGGAATGCATTAGAAAAAGCTTTAAATACGGCAAAAGACATATACAATAAAGACAACGCAAACCAAGGTGAAATAGATGAGGCTAGACTAAATTTAGAAAAAGCTATTAATGCTTTAATTAGAAAAGCAGATCAAAAAGAAACTGATAAAGTAATAAACCAAATAAATAAGCTACCAGCATTGGATAAATTAACTTTAAAAGATAAGAAAAAAGTACAATCAGCAAGAGCAGCTTATGATAAATTAACAGAGACACAAAAAGCCTTAGTAACAAATCTTAACGTACTGGAAGAAGCAGAGAAAAAAATAGCTGAATTAGAAAGAGAACTAGGAACCCCTGGAAAACCAAATAAGCCTAACAAACCTAATAAGCCCAATAAACCAAATAAACCAACACCTCCAAAAGGAAAACCTAAAGGTGGACTACCTAAAACAGGTGATAGTAATAAATTAAACTTTTATATTAGTGGACTAACGTTAGTTATATTAGGTGTAGCTTTAAGGAAAAAGAATATTTAAATTTAATGTAATAAAATTAATTATATTTAAGTAATGCAAATGCTCTTTTCTAAATATTATATTTTACTAGAAAAGAGCATTTATTTCCATGTGGATATGATTTATTTTATCACTATATAATTTAATGTTTCCCATGCTAGCTGTTCTATTTCCTACTTAAACTAATCGTTCTAAGCTTTTACAAGCCTCCACCTCTACAGGTAAAGGTTATTTAAAATTTAATTTTAATTAATTTCAAAGATAAATGGATCAAAGGTTAGACTAAAATTATCAGAATAAATTTCTGATATAATTTTTATATCTTTCTTATTTACATCAATAGGTGGAAAAATAACTACACCTTGTTAATAATATTATTAATTCTATATGTTCCTTTATTTTTACTTTTTCTAAACTTTCTACTTTTTCACTTCCTCCAAGTCCAAGTAAAGGCACATATCCAAAGCATTCATTGAACTCAGGTACTCCATATAATTCTAGGGCACTTTCATACTGACTTTTATCTAGATATTTACTTACAAAATATTCATCTTCCAAATCATTAAAAAAGTAATCAAACCCAGAAGAAATAATATTAAAAGTTCCTTTTCTACAGAAAGTTCAGCAGTTTCTTTTAATAAATGTTTTACCATTAAATCATCATCTTCATCAG
>NFYZ01009327.1_pt1 | contig 12524 bp, 23 predicted proteins | sample 1092561 | NCBI WGS metagenome assembly NFYZ01 (sample SAMN03609887, study PRJNA323583) | gut metagenome | isolation source: feces | host: Rattus norvegicus | place: Malaysia | collected 2013 | reverse complement strand
TTAGCATTGTTCGGTAGTTGATAAGGGACTTTGTTGATGTGTGCTCCATCCATTCGTCTGCGAATTTGAAAAAATCAACATCTCCTCCTTTTGACATAAGCCGTGCTGCAATGGCTGCAGCGTCCATGTTGCTGCCAGCTATCTCAAGTGAAAGGGAATAGAGCCTGTCCTGATAGGTTCTTCGCAGTTCTTCAACGATTCTTGCTTTCTCGATGTTTTTAATTTTCTTCTGGTTGGAGGTCAGCTCTGCATCCGTTACAGAAATTTCTGTAGGGATGCGTTTCTTTGTTTTACCATGACAAACGAGGAAAGATACAGAACGCTCTTTCTTCTTGCCTTTTTTGCCAATCTCAAGTGTGATTGTAGCCATAATATTTTGCGGATTTTTAGCGGAAAAAACAAACCTAAAAGTAAATAAACGGGCTTTAAAGTAGAATAATGTGAATATCGAAACCCACCTTAAATAAGCCGAAAAATCCCATAAACCATTGAGATTTATGGGATTATCTTTTGGGTGGCAGGTGGGACTCGAACCCACGACATTCAGAACCACAAGCCAATTTCCCATAATAGATTTATACCGCTGTTATACAATAAGTTATTTAATGTCTGCTTTATATTTTTGCGGAAATGGTGCGGAAAAACACATACTTTTCCCTAAAGGCTGTTAAGCCATTTCTTCCCCGATTTGGTGTATGACCAAACGACAAGACCACCACTTATAACAGCCATGATTACCAAAAAAGCTTCTAATGTTCCCATCTTATTTGTTTTTTAAAATTCTATATCCAAAGATGGCAAAGCACACGGAGACGAAAGTGCCGTAGCCTACAACCATCCAATTTACTGCATTATATTCGTTGGCGAACAGAGGCACAAATCCACCTAAAACGATAGCTGTAAAAACAAGTTTTGACAGATCAAAGAAATATTTTGCTAAAGTTTCTTTTACCGTCTTGTCCCAACTGCGCGCCTCCTTCTTTTCTTCTTGTTGTTTACTAAAGTTTCCCATTGCAAATATAGCTTGTTTTACTTGAAGCTCATGCACATCATAACTATATAAACTCCATAAACATGTTCGAGGCTAACCTCGAAAGGGGGATATTTGGGGTTGATTGATTCACAGAGCACCTTGTTAGGGTCGTCGGTGGGCATGAGGCGTTTGATAACCGTGCCATTGCATGTGCTAAGCACATAAACCTTGCCCCATTCAAGGAAGGCGTGTTCATTAATTTTCTTTATGAGCACCGTGCTACCTGACGGATATTCAGGCTCCATGCTGTCGCCAGATATCTTGATGGCCATGTCGATGTCTTTAATCGGTGATATCACCGTTTCGCAGTCGTCGCGACACACGGTAGTGTTGTAGTCGTTTAATGAACCTCCAAGTGCAGAGATAGGAACGAGAGGAACCTTATAAGCCTCATCGTCTACCACACGTTCATTCTTAACCGATGGTTGAGGCTGAGCGCTTGATGTGGAGGAAAGCATGTCGCCTTCGCCTGTCAGCAGCCAAACGGCAGATAAACCAAAATGCTTTTGCCATTCTTGCGATGTCTTACGTCCAAAAGCACGCCTACCATTCACTAAGGCATTGACAAACTGTTCTGATACGCCAAGTGTTGTAGCAATGCTTTTTTGTGTTAATCCTCTATCATTCAGATATTTGGATAATTCTTTGCTTATTTCTGTCATAGCCGTCTTTTGTTTAAAACGTGAAACAATGTTAAATACAAGCAAATTGATTTGGTTTTGTTTGGTAACTAAACCAAAATAGTTTACTTTTGCAATCGAAATCATTAATACATTTGCAAATATACAAAATGTTTTTGATTTGGCAAGTAGAATATAAAATAAAAAAAACGAACAATATGACAAAAGAAGGATTTACGAAGCTCACGGGTATGAAACCGACAGACGAAGAGTTTGAAATCATCAACGGGCTGTGTACGGGAATTAATGAAACGGCCAATACCGTTTTTAAGGCTACGTTTGAAGAAGAATACGAGGAGACGGATAATGAAGACAATGAATTTATGCCCGAAAAAGACTTTTGTAAGCTATACGGCAAGGGTGAAGATGCAGACTTCTTTAACATGGTTTCAGGATTTTGCGTGCTGCTGTCTCTTTCGCGACCACACAGGAGTAACGCCTCCTTTAAAAGCTTTGAAAGTTTTATGCGCGAAATGGATGTGGTTAAACGCATGTTGGAACGTGATTATAAGCTAAGCCTCGACGACAGAAGATTATTGCTGGAAAAAGCCAAGGCAGCAGCAAAGAACAAAACAAAAAAAGATTGAAGATATGACAAAACAGGAATTTACGGAGCTCACGGGCATCAACCCGACAGAAGAAGAGTTTGACAAAATCCATGAACTGTACATGGCAACAGGCGCCGAGATGGACAAGCAAAGCTTTTGCGCTGCTTACAAGAGCTGCAAAGACATGACCCTCGTCAACGCGTTGTACCACAGCCTGGCGTTCAGCATCAACAGGCTGAAGGAAGAACGGGACAGCATTGAGAAAGAACGGGACAGCATTGAGAAAGAACGGAAAGAGGATAGAAAAAAGCTTGAAGATCTTTGGGAGAAGACAGATGAAGCGGTTTTCAACATATTGGAAGTAGCAGAAAAAACTCTTAATGAAAATCATGCTGAATTTTTGCGCAGTACTGCTGTTTCCTTGGTAGGCAAATTTGATGTATGCATGGCTAAATTAGATAGAGGTTATGTCATGGACGCAGAAGAAAGAGAATATTTCTATGATAAAATAGCAGATCTAAGAAATAAATGTGAAGGTTTTGAATAAGAAGAAAACAGATAATATGATGGCAAAGAAAAGAGGACGTTACAAGCCGCGGAAAGACTGTCTGAAAGCAATGTTCCGCGGCATAGCAGAGGGCGACATAAAGACCCTCGCCATAAAGGACACCAACGTGTCGTCGCTAAGAACGATAGCCGGCAGCCTTAACGCGGAGGCCGGCTACCAAAAATACAGAGTATCAGTGGACACCCTTCTGGGTAAAGTAAGAATAGCTAACAACGTATGAACATACCATTACAAGACCTTTTGGGCTTTGTGTCGCAGGCTGTAGATGCTGGCATACAGGGCTACATAAAGAGCAGGGAGCCGCGCAAGGACCGCATAAAGCAGAGCGACGCGAAGAGATATCTTGAGCAGCAGGGCTATCAGACATCGGCGCTGAAACGATGGGTTGAGGCTGGCATGGTGACACCTATCAAGCATGGCAGCGCCCGCAACTCAGCAGTGTGGTACTCGCTGGCCGAGTTAAAGAAAGCAGTGTGTGCCGTAAGGCTCAAGAAGATAAACAACGAAGAGGTGGCGTGGTGAGCCTCTCCATAAAAACAAGAAAGACAATGATAATAGCTAAACCCGACGTGAACCCCGAGAGCTTCTACAACCTGTCACAGGCTGCCAGGGCGCTGCATGTAGACAGGCACACCGTGGCAAGGTATGCAGCCCAGGGATACATCCATTTTAAAAGACGAAAGCTCGGACGGGTGCGTGTGACGACGGGAGCCGAGATTATCAAGTGTTGGAAAATGATTTATCATCAATAAAACGGCGTGTTACGCCAATAAAAAGGGAAACAGTATGGAAAAGATAGTAAAGAACTGGCGTTATTGGCTCATGGGAGCCATCGCCCTGCTGGCTGCACTTAACATCATAGCCTTGCCATCGCCGAGAGAAGAACATTTCTGGCTGATCTTCATCGGCTCAAAGGTTGCAGCCTTGGTGTTGTTGCACATTGATGTGCGCCTGTTTGTGTGGTTTGCCAGACACCGGCAGATCGACGACATACTGCTTGTCGAGGAATGACGGATATAGGATTATGATTACATAATTTTGTTTGTTATAATAAAAGAACACGAAGAACCCAAGCGTGGGAAGGAAAGATTTTTTTCATCTTTAACTTTAACCATATTAGTGTTTGAAAGAATGTTGAGGCTGCCTGTGAAGGTCGCCTTGACAAACGGGGATGCCGGGCGCGGCACGGATAGAGCGCAAAAAGCGTAGGAAATTAGGGCAAGCGTGGTTCGACTCCACGCATCCCCGCTTTCGTAAAGGTTTTTAGATTGTGTTTTTTAAGATTGAAGATTGATAGGTTGAGGCTGTCTGTGAAGATCGTCTCGCCAAACGGGGATGCCGGGCGCGGCACGGATAGAGCGCACAACGTTTGGCCCAAGCATGGTTCGACTCCATGCATCCCCTCGATAAATTGCTTATTTATTTATTTTTAAAGAAGCCCAGGCGTGGGCAATGATTAAGGTTTTTAGTTGTATAGTAGCAGCTACCTGTGAAGGCAGCTGTTCCTTTCAATCTCATAATAAAAGTAAATATATGAATTTTAAAACGTTGAGGCGACCTGTGAAGGTGGCCTTGACAAACGGGGATGCCAGGCGCGGCACGGATAGAGCGCAAACAAGAGCTTAGCGAAGCTCTGGAGCTGGTTTTTCAGAAGCGTGGTTCGACTCCACGCATCCCCACAAACGGCCATACGGCCCTTAATAACGACAAGAGGACCTGTCGGTCCGCAGCAGAAAGAAAAGACACGGCAGACGGCTTTGAAACGGCTCTCTCGCCAATTATTCATTTAAACATCAAACAATATGGGAAAGAAAAGTGTTGAGGCTAACTCAAGCAACAAACAGTGTGAAAACGACACCATCGTTATTGAACGTTTCTCCAAGAAACGATACGAGACATACAAGGCTAAAGGTATACCCTTCCATGTAGTTTGCGGAAGTGGCCGCCTTTGCGAAGTCAAGTCTTTCGACTGTGGGGTCAACCATGACCAGGCGTTAGTAGAAAGCTTCTGCAAATTTCTCGGAAAGGATGATGTCAGCACCTTCTACGCCAACCAAAAGGACGGCAGCACACGATTCTCGGGAGGAAAACTGTCCATCTACCGTGGCCCGTGGTTCGAGCATAACGATCTTGTTGTAAAGACTATTGACGGATGTGTAGGACGCACGATCTTCTTCTGGCATGGCATAAATCCAAAAGACAACATGTTATTTGCCCATTGGGAAGCTTATTCGCCTTATGACGATTTTCACGATTCAGAGTTTTGTTCATTCACATCAGGCGGCGATTTAACATACAATCTTCCGGGCGGTGGAAAGGGCAATTATCACTTCCGTCTCGCAACAGCCAAGGATTTTATCGACTACCGTAAGGCTCTTCGCGACCATCGTATAACATGGGAGGACGACGGACGCTTCTATCACTATCCTCATGTAGGCGACCACTACTACGAGATCTTCTTCAACCATGGAGTAGCCGACTTCCGAGAATGTGTTTTGGAGAGCTACGACACACGCCCCGAAATATCACGCCTCATAATGGAGTGCGACCTCGACGTACATCTTGAGTTAAGAGAGGAACGTGTCAGAAAGCGCGTAGATGGAATAAACAAAGCCCTTGGGCTTAAAGAATAGCAAAACAACAAACAATATGGGGAAAATAATCAACAACGCCTTGCGTCATCGGCGTGCAACAGGACGCGCTTGTATGCAATTGAATACATCTGCTTTCTTTAGCATGCAATTGCATCAAACGTTTGCAAATGCAAACACGGAATGCTTTTGCATGCTTTTGGATAGACTTGAAAACGGATAAGAAAAAGAACTTAAAACCGCAAGAATTATGGAAAAATCTTTCATTCTCTACGCATCATATTATGACATTCTATCAGGTCTGAATGATGAAAAATTAGGAAAATTGTTGCGTGCTTTGTTCCTTTACAACCGCGAAGAAGAGGTTGAAAAACTGCCTCCAGACATACAGATGGCATTCTCTTTCATAAAACGTGATATGGATGCTAACCGCTTGAAATACAAGGAGACATGCGAACGAAGAAGGGAAAGCGCAAACAAGAGATGGGGCAAAGAAAAAGAAGCAGAAGACGATGCAAACAATGCAAACAATGCAAATGTATGCAAAAGCATGCAAACAATGCAAAAGCATGCAAACGGATGCAAGTCGATGCATAATGATAATGATAATGATATAATAAAAGAAGAAGCTAAAGCTTCTAAGAAAAAGGGCAAGCCTTTTTCAGCGGCAGCGGCGGCAAGCTGTTCTGATTGTCCTGATGAAGAAAAGCGTGAACCTTTGGATCCGATGTTTGTAGACATACAGCAGCATTGGAATGACAAGTGTAAGGAGAGCGGCAGCGCCATGCGTCGCCTGACGATAGTGACGAAGAACAGACAGCTCCTGATCATGCAACGGATGAAAGAGCATGGGGGCGATGCTGCTGTGGTTTACCGGGCGATAGACAACGCCATGAAGAGCGACGTGCTTAACGGAAGGAAAGGCAGCGGCTGGGTGGCCAACTTCGACTGGATGATGAAGCAGGACAACTTTGCCAACGTGCTTGAAGGTGTGTATAACGACGAAAACAAAAAGCCGCAGACAAGCAACGCCAAAAGCTGCAACACAGACCCTTCGCTTGACGAAGCTATCAAGGAGGCTGTTGAGGCTAAAGAAGAAACGCCAGAAGACAAGCAGCGGAAGCTCGCGCTGTCATACATCGAAAGGGTGGAGCGTGAGCCGAACGAAAGGCTTAACGGTCTGCTCAGGATGATGCAGAAGAACGGCACGCTTGAGAGGCTGGGCATAGAATGGAAACCTAAAGCTGTATGAACGACATGAAGAAAACACCGTCGCTTTGTGAAACATGCCAAAACGCACGCAACTGCATAAACGGACGTTACTGCTTAGCGTTGCGCCGTTATGTGCACCACGTCACAGTACAAACGTGTGACAGCTTTAAGCAAGAAACAGAACAAATACAGACAAAAGATGAACAAAGAGGATTGTTGCAGAATATTCTGCATTGATGATATAATGGATCTTCCTCAGACGGTCATGGATGTTGTGATGGGCGACAGAAAACAGCGAAACGCGGTTTACAAAGAGCTGCTCTCAGTGAACCACCATGACATGAGCTTCGACTGGTTCCGTCAGCTGTACGAGGAAGAGTTTGCTCAGCGCAAGAAGCAAAAGCAAGATTTCACTCCCGTTGAGGTGTCTGAGCTTGTGGCAAAGATTGCATTGCCTACTGTTGGCACCATACATGAGCCCACAGCGGGTACAGGTGGCCTTATAATAAGCGCATGGTGGGAGCAATGCCAACGTGTTATACCGTGGGAGTATTTCCCCTCACAGCACATGATAACAGTTTGGGAGCTGTCTGACAGGGCTATTCCTTTGCTGCTGCTTAATCTCAGTATTCGTGGCATAATGGGCTATGTCTATCATGGCGACGTGCTTGAACGCACGGTTAAAGCACGGTACATCTTGCTTAACAGAGAAGACGATGCTCTCGGTTTTAGCGATGTTATCATTGCTCGCCCTGGCGATCATATTGTTGAACAATAAAAGAAAACAAAGGAGGTAGTAAAATATGACTTTTTTTGAGGTTTATGACCTTTGGCTTGATGAACATAAGGCAGAGGTAAAACAGACAACATTCGTTGCCTACAGGTATGCTCGCAAAACGTTTGCAAAAGTTATCGATGAAGATGCCGATATATGCAGTCTTGACGAGGCCAAGATGAGAGAGGTTACCGAGAGGTTCCGAGAGCTTAATATGGGTAGTCGTTATAGGTCAGATCGGCTGATGGTATTTCGTATGGTGATGCGCTACGCTGCCAAGAATTTAGGCATAGGCAATCTTCCGTCTATTGACTGGCGAGTGAAAAACTTTGTAAAACGTAACAGCAAGGACTCTACAAGGCAACGCGTCAAGAGATTTACAATCGATGAATACGAGCGTATAATAAAGACGTTTGAAAACAATCCTTCTCCAGCCGGGCTTGCTGTTATTGTAACAATGTTTACGGGAATACGCATTGGTGAGGCGTGTGGTTTGAAATTCTCTGACATCGACTTTGATGATGGCGTTATACACGTTCAGAGAACATGTGTTACGATTACAAAGGAGGTTCAGAAAATATTACATCCAGACGAGGAATATAAAACGTCTTGCTGTCTGCAAGCCCCGAAGAGCGCTACATCAGACCGATATATTCCGATTGTACCTAAGCTGAGAAAGATACTTCAGAACTATGCGCGAATCTATCCTGCTGATTATTTTGTATCTACATTGACAGATAGGCCTAATAATACAAGAACGTTAAGAGAATGGTATAAGGACCTGCTCAAAAAAGCCAACGTGCCATATCTTAACTATCATTGCTTGCGTCACACATTTGCCACACAGATGATTGAGAAGGGCGTAGATGTGAAGACAGTGTCGTCAATACTCGGCCATTCTGGGGTAGAGATAACGATGGATACCTATTGTCACCCATCAGATGATGTGAAACGTGCAGGTATTCAAAAAGCGTTCAAAGGATTACTAAAATAATTTTACAAATACAATTTCTGAAAGACAACAATATGAGCAAGATGGTGGATAAAGTCAAGGAGGTCATAAAGGCTCATCTTGACGCGATGGCACAGAAAGACGCATGTTTCGCCGAGAGATATGCCAACCCCGACAAAAACATAGACGAGTGTATGGACTATATCTTGGGCGAAGCGAGAAGGAGAGGAATGACCGTTTACATGTCTGACCAGGAGGTCTTTGGCCTGGCGGCACACTACTACGAGGAAGACGGCATCAAGGTTTCGAAGCTGGGTTCTTCTGTGAAGGCAACGGCGACGACCGTTGATAATCCTGCGGAACTGACCGATGAGGAAAAGGCCAATATAAAGAAAGAGGCTGTTGAGGCTTACAGGCAACAGTGTATGGAAGCGGAAGCAGCTGCCGTCAAGAAACGTGAGAAGAAACGCCGGGAAGCCAAACAAAACGCCATGGCACAGGCTCAAAGCGGTTATGTCGGATCATTATTCGGATAGCCGTATGAGACCACGAAATAAACAAGAGCGGCAGGTGGTAGCGCTGAGCGCTTCGCTGCCAGATGTAACGCCTAAGCAAAGACAATGGGCCATCAACGCTTGCTTTGACAAGATAGGCTATGTCACGAAGAAAGAGCTGTGGTGCTCACAGTGTGGCACGGTTCATGACATGACATCTGGCGAATTCAGTAATGCAACGGACAATGGAGAGCTTGTCTGTCCACATTGCGGGACAAAGCTCAAGCTGAAAAACAGCAACAAATGTAAAATTTTGGAACGCTGCTATTTTACGGTTCTGACGACTTGCCAGGGGGTTCAGGTGTGCCGACATTTCATCATCGAAAAAAGGGCATGGAAAACAAACAGCAACATCAACGTTGACCATGCACCTGAATACAGCATCGATGAGGCTGTACAGAACTGGATCTTTGAAGACGGGAAAGAATGCATCATGGCACGCCCTTGTATGCAAAACCCTTACTACTACGACAAATGGGACTTTGAACGAGCTATGAGCATAAAACGTAAGGACATGTTCCCGTCTTATTCTGCTCCTGACAAATATGACATAAACACAGCGTTTGTCTATCCTCATCGAAGAGTGTTGCCTGTCCTTCGGCGCAACGGCTTTACAATGCGCTTCAATGCGCTGTCGCCAAATGAGGTCATGAAGCTTGTGTTGACTGACAGGGAGGCCGAGACGCTGATAAAAAACAGGCAATACGCGCTGCTGGAATATAAAAGCAAACGTTTGTGCAAAGAGTTCTGCATGCCTTATGCCCACAGTGTGCGGGTGGCTATCAGAAACAAGTATATCGTCAAGGATGCGTCTATGTGGTACGACTACCTCGATCTTCTGTCATACTTTCATCTCGACACGCACAACGCCCATTATGTATGCCCTGCAAATCTTAAGCAAGAACATGACATCCTGCTAAGACGCAAACATCGCGTAGTGAGACAACGTCTGATAGAACAGAAACGCAAAGAAATAGCGCAATGGGAGGTTCTGTACCGGAAGGAAAAGGAACGGTTCTTTGGTCTATGTTTCGCCGACGACAATGTGGTTGTCAAGGTTATACAATCTGTGGCCGAGATGGAGGAAGAAGGTGACAAGATGCACCATTGCGTGTTTACCATGGACTATTATAAAAAGCCCGACAGCCTTATCTTTTCAGCAAGAAGCGTGACCGACGGGGCACGGATAGAGACGGTGGAGGTGTCGTTGAAATCGTTTAAGGTGGTGCAGAGCCATGGGCTGCAAAACAGCTACACTCCATACCACGATGAGATAATAAAACTTGTAGAGAAAAATATGAACATTATAAAAAAAGCAGTGTAAGAATGGAAAATGTATGTGAGACATATTTCCTCGACGTGACGTTTGGCAGCGTCTACTTTAACGTTGTGGATGGCAGCGTTCAATGTCGAGGCCGCGACACAAAGGTGTCGCCAGACAAGCTAAACGAGTTTCTTGCAATAGCCAAGGAGCTTGGACTGAGAACAGGTAAAATTTAAACTGATAACATATGGTACAGCCAAAAGTTTTCATATCGGCGCCCGTGACAGGCCGTGACCGAGAAGAGAGGGAACGATTCTTTAGACAAGTGGAGCAGAACCTGAAAGATTTAGGATTCTTTCCTGTTAACCCGATGAAGAACGGTGCTCCATCTACAGCGAAACATGCAACGCACATGAAAGCGTCTCTTAGAAAGCTGCTCTGTTCTGACTATTACATCCAGGCTCTTGACAGCGTTGGCTCGGCAGGATGTTTTGTAGAGGAACAGATAGCTGAGGCTTGCGGGATTGAATATATCGGTTCCATTCACAGCTATGGAAAGGTCTGCCTAAACAGCCACGGCAAAAGGGTGAGCAAAGCTGTTAAACGCTTTGTGCAAGAAGTACAATAAAAAAGAAAATAAAATGAACAGACCGCTTATTTACAGCCTTGAACAGAAAGAAAAGCAGATGAAGCAGATAGACCGCTGTTGTTCTCTCTACTATCTGATGATGGGCTCAAACTATAACACCGTGCAGACGGCAATGGTGGACGCGCGAGAAGCTATCGCGAAGACACCATTGTTCAGACACGAAACAAAGCGATGCATAAGACAGGCATTGCGTCAATATGAGGTGCTAAACAAAAAGATCGAAAGCGTGTTAGGTAACAAGTTTCAGCTGTGGCTCGACACAACAGACCGTGCCGACGAGATCTTTCAACCTCATGTCTTTAAGCTTTACATGGCAATAGACTCGTATCTGCTGAAATATGGTGCGCCGAATCATCATGCCATTGCAAAGATGGAAACGGCGCGTATAATGGCCGACATAGCTCACGAAACCTTTGTGAGTCTCTTCGCTTATTTCAGAAAGATCTTAGGGTTTGACCTCTCACGCATGTTTGCAGGCGGTGACTTTGCAGACATCTTGGCGTGGTGGAACAGAGCAACAAAGCCGCTGCTGAGTGCGCCAGGCATTGCCGACATCAACCTTAACAAAGATCCAAACATTGTGCTTGCTGTTGACATCTTGATAAAGAAAACGCAAGATTATAACATCTTGAACGATGCAGGAAACTATGCGTTGCACCAAAACCGTGACGTGTGGCATCTTCTTGACAAAGAAGACCGCATGCGTCTGGAGGTTGGGATGGACATTGCGGGACCGGAAGAGAAGGCAGAAGAAGAAAACATAATGGAACTCACAAAACAACTTGTAGACAAATATGATTGTAGACATGACAAATGTTGATGTGGTGATAGGCATCGATCCCGATAATGCGAAGAGTGGTGTCGGAATCGTGTACAAGGCCACAGCAGAAGTGCAGACACAAACAGCAACGTTTAGTGAGCTGCTGTCCTTACTAAAGGACAAACAAGAGACCGGCACACGCTTTGGCGTGGTGATTGAAGGAGGCTGGCTAACAACAAGCAACTGGCACACAACGTCACGAATGACAGCACGCAAGGCAGCAGCCATAGGCCGATCTGTCGGGATGAACCACCAGACAGGCATATTGCTGACCGAGATGTGCGAGGCTATGGGCCTGAAACACTATGTCGTTCCTCCTTTAAGGAAATATTGGCGAGGTCCCGATGGCAAGATTACACAGAAAGAACTGCAATGTGTTGTCGGAGACAAGAACAAGTTGCCCCGCATGTCGCAAGACCAGAGAGACGCGGTGCTTTTGGCTTGGGTTTATTCAGGGTTATCATTGACATTTAAAAGCAGGATATAATATGGCAAAGGACAAGGACTACAAAAAGCTGATACACACAACACGGTGGTTGAGGCTAAGACGTGACAAGCTAAGCGACTTCCCGCTGTGTGAACGTTGTGAACGAGAGGGAAGAGTGACGGCTGCAACAGAGGTGCACCACATCATACCTGTGGAGAACGGACTGACACGGCAAGAGAAGGAGCGTCTGATGTATGACTATACCAACCTGAAGGCGCTGTGCCATGACTGTCATGTGAAGACGCACACAGAGATGGGACGCTGCGGAAAGGAACAAGCGAAAAGCAGGGCGAAGAACCACCTCTTAAGATTCGTCGAAAAATTTATGACTTGACATCATGACACCCCGGGGGTGGTTTTTTTTAATCGGGGGTACCCCATGCTAAACCTC
>NFYZ01001907.1_pt1 | contig 12563 bp, 12 predicted proteins | sample 1092561 | NCBI WGS metagenome assembly NFYZ01 (sample SAMN03609887, study PRJNA323583) | gut metagenome | isolation source: feces | host: Rattus norvegicus | place: Malaysia | collected 2013 | reverse complement strand
GCAATTGTATTTAAATCCTTTAAAGTTAAGTCACATTCATCTAACTGATTATCTTTTAGTTTACCTTCTATAACATTTCTTATCATTTCTTCTATTTTACCTTTGTTTGGTTCATTAATAGACCTAACAGCTGCTTCCACCGAATCTGCCAGCATAACTAAAGCAGCTTCCCGAGTTTGAGGTTTAGGACCCTTATATCTAAAATCCTCAACCTTAACATCTACTGAATTTTTATCTTTTAGAGCCTTATGATAAAAATATGCAACGAAGGTATCCCCATGATGTTGGACAATTATATCTTTTATTTCCTTTGGCAATTTGTATTCTTCCGCCATAGCCAGTCCATCTTTTGTGTGATTTGTAATAATTAAAGTACTTAATGTAGGATTTAATTTATTGTGAGGATTCTCAATACCAAATTGATTTTCTTTAAAAAAGTAGGGCCTATTTAATTTACCTATATCATGATAATAGGAACCTGCTCTGGCTACTAAAGGGTCAGCACCTATTGTTTCTGCTGCAGCTTCACTTAAATTTCCTACTACTATGCTATGATGATAAGTTCCTGGTGCTTCTAAAAGCAATCTTTTTAAAAGAGGTTGGTTTGGATTTGATAATTCTAGTAGCTTCAGCGGAGTAATTACCTCAAATACATTTTCCCATAAAGGTAATGTACCAATGGTTAAAATTGCTGAAAATGCCCCATTTATAATGCCATAACCACTTTTTATCAATGTATCAACAATCTCTGTCTTTTTTAATAAACCAAAGGCTAGGATTGTTAGGACATTAACTACTCCAGTTACTAATCCATTAAAGAAAATATTATATCTTTGGGAAGAATTTATCACACTAAAAGCAGCCGCACTTCCTCCTATTAAAAACATTGCAATAATACTTTCGTCTAAATTTAACATAACTCCTAATAAAAATGAAAGCATAAAATTAATTATTAATGCAAGTTTTGGATCAATTAATATTGATATTAACATGGCTACAGAAGCAAGAGGCATAACATATGGAGATATATTATATACCCCTTCAGATATTATTATTATGGCTACAATGGTTATTGTTAAAATTAACATTTTCGAACTATCAAATATTTCTTTATTAAAAAAATATAGGTATAAAAATATAGTCAACTCTATTAAAATAACCAAAATAATAGTTCCCGCTACAATACTTATTTCAAAGCCTTCCTTTTCCTTTAATAGACCAGAATCTCTAATAAGTTCTAAAGTATTTTCATCTATTCTGTCTCCTTTTCTTACTATCACTTGATGTTCTTTTACTACAACCGGTTCCACCTTTTCTGCCTCTTCTATTTTTTTTCTCTGGGTTGCTTCAGCATCCACAAATTTGTTAGGCTGTATAGTAGTATTAATAAGGCTTATGCCTAGCTCTCGTTCACTTGTAGACATTTCTAAGGATTCAAAAACATTTCTCACATTTTCTTTTTCATAATCTAGTTCTTCTTCTTTTATTCCCGTACTCATTATTTGATTCATTATATCATATATAGAATTTTCTAAATTGTTTAGGGTCTTATATTCTAGCCGAATAGCCATATTATATTCTTTCTTAGTCAATTCAATATTGGATTGCTCTTCCAATAATGAGATCTTTTTATTTACGCTTATATTATCATTGGCTTTTACATCTCTTACTATATTAAAAAAATCTTTAATATCATTTTTCATTTTCATTTGAATAGAAGGCGCAATTCTATATCTAGGCTCCACTCTATTCATAACCTGTTCTTTTAGCTTTTCAGTTCCTCTTTCATCTACTAGTTCCCTAGTTGCCCTTATTTCATAAGGAGCAAAATCTCCTGGTTTTACACTTATTTTTTTAGGTTGAATATTATCAATAACAATAAAGAAAAGAATTAGTGTAAAGATTATTAAAATTAAACTGTTCCTTATTTTTTTATTTTCCCTTAAAATTTTAAACCTTTTCTTCTTTCTTCTTTTATTAGTTATCTTTTTGTTTCCCATGGGACAACCCCCTATTTTATCTTCCTAATTGTCGTATGTTTCGTAAGCTTCAATTATTTTTTGTACTAAAGGATGTCTAACAATATCAAGCTTATTTAAATTAATAAATTCTATTCCATCAATTCCTGAAAGAATCTTTGTTATAGTCTTTAAACCTGAAGATTGGCCTTTAGGTAAATCAATTTGTGTTATATCCCCTGTAATAATAGCCTTAGAACCAAAGCCTAACCTTGTTAAAAACATTTTCATTTGCTCATTTGTAGTATTTTGTGCTTCATCTAATATTACATAAGAGGAATCTAAAGTTCTTCCCCTCATATAGGCCAGTGGTGCTACTTCTATTAAATCTCTTTCCATATATTTGATAAAAGTGTCAAATCCTAATATATCAAACAATGCATCGTAAATAGGCCTTAAATATGGGTCTACTTTTTCTTGTAAATCACCTGGTAAAAAGCCTAAGCTTTCTCCTGCCTCTACAGCAGGTCTGGTAAGAATTATTTTATTTACCTTTTTCTTTTTAAATGCATCTACAGCCATTGCCATGGCTACATAAGTTTTACCAGTACCTGCTGGCCCAATGCCAAAAACTATATCATTATTTTTGATAGCATCTACATATCTTTTTTGTCCCAAAGTTTTAGGCTTTATACTTTTTCCTGAATCGGTTATACATATTGTTTCATCTAGTAAATCTTTTACTTTATCTTCTTTTCCCCGATGTATTAATTGAATAGTGTACATTAACTCTTGCTTTGTCAATCTTTTTTCCCTTTTTAATATATCTATTAATTTGAATATTAATCTTTCTGCTAAGATTGCAGATAATTCTTCACCTAATATTCTAATTTCTCCTTCTCTTAAAACAATATCAACATTAAATTCCTTTTCAATTATTTTTATATTTTCATCAAATTCACCAAAAAGTTCTAATATAAGATTGTTATTTTCAATTGGAACATTTATCTCCTGTATATCTTTACTCAAACCTAGTCCTCCCCATTTGTTATAATTTGTTTTTTCCCAATATCCTCCATAACCTCTAATACTACTATAGTTATAAGTTTATCCTCTTCAGCAAAGTATTTTACATCCTTTGATACTGTTTCTGCATCTTTGGATAATTTCTTATTTATTTCCTCTACCCCTTTAATTTGAGTACATTCTTTTAATCCTTCTAAATTTCGTTTGACTTCATTACTCTTAACTTCTTTGTAATTATGTACTATTAATTTAATAGGTATATCTATATCTTTATTTATTAACTTTTTTTCTTCTATATCCTCTATATATTTATTAAAAGGTATTTCTCCTTTGGATAGTTGAAAACTTTTTTCACCAATCTTAATTTCCTTTTCGGTGTGTATCCTTCCTGTCTCTTCCTCTACCACCTTTATATAAGGTTCTTCCATCTGATGAGAATATCGTGTAATAGCAAATACCTCTCCTTCAGAATGAACTGAATAGCTGTTTTCACCTTCTTCATCTTCTATTATTCCTGAAATTAATATTTGACCTTCCTTTACTATATCTCCTTCTTTTACAAGACTTTTCCCATTTTTAGCTACAATTTTAACAACTACCCCTTTCTTCTTAGCAATTATATGACAAGGTGTATCTTTGTCAATTGCTTCTGGGGGTAGATCCTGTTCTTTTATTTCTATTATTAATTTTGTTCCTTTAACCTCTACATTTACAAAGGATAAAGCATCAATCTCATCTAATATAATATCCTTAATTTGGTCTTTATTTATATTATATTTCATTGTACCACATTTAACATCTATATTTTCCAATAATGCCAAAATATCTTCATTAGAAGTAATTTCATTGCCACTTACTTCTATCTCCCAAATAAATGAAGTTAAAAAAAATATAAGTCCTAAAAAAATTATAAATCCAAAACCTAACATTTTTCTTTTTTTAAGTTTATTCATAAAAAAAGGAAATCCTATTTTCTCTTTTGTATATACTCTACAAGCTCCTTTATTTGCAATCTTTTTTAATTCTCTAAACCCTTTAATAGATACCTTCATTTCTAACAATGTATAATCTATTCTTTTAATATCCCAAATGTATATATCACTGTTAGCTGCAAGGTTTAAAAACTTTTCCAAGGTTAAACCTTCAACTTTAATAATAACATATCCTTTAAAATAATTCCATAATTTTATGGCTAACATATCTGCACCCCTTAGCTTAATAATTCTATCTTTTCAATATGTCCTAATACAATTATTTCTTCAGCCATAATAGTTTTTATATGCAGATTTTCTCCTGTTATTTTAATAACACCATTATTTGTATTTATCCTAACAGTATCTAAGCTGTATTCAATAATTCCCTTATGATTGGAGACATATACTTGAATATTTCCTATTACTGTAATTTTTGCTAAATCCATAACTATATCTTTAGGTAATTCAAATATCTCTGAAATATTATATTTAATATTATCCATATTATCCATCATAAAAGCCTCCCTCTCTTTAATTTATGCCTTTATGATAGTAGGTATTACAAAAAAAGTGCGTATTTATACGCACTTTTTTCTAAGAATCTTTTCTATTTTTCAAACTTCTAGGCTCAGATAATATTTCAGAAAAAATTATTCCTTTAAGAATATCTTCTTTATTGCCTCGATAATTATGACCAGTTCTTCCCTTTTCTTTATCTAATATTTCAATCTGAATATCATAATCTTTACCATAGCCATCTTTCACATCTTCAAAAATATTTTCATAATATCTATCCTTTTTATTTTCATCATCTTCGCTGAAAAATGTTTCAACCTCACCATAATTCGTAGTCATAGGTTTCCCATATTCTTCTACCCTTTGACCATATTTTTTCGTCATTTCCTCATATTCTTCTGCCTTTTCATCAAAATCTTCTGCTCTTTCATATTTTAAAGATTCTGGAGAAGTTGGGATTCTTACAGCCCTTCTTCTTTTCTGTTTCTCAATCTTTTCCTTATCCTTTTTACTCTTAATTATAGCGGGCAAAATAATAAACAGAAATATTAGTAAAATCTCAAACATGTTATATCACACCCTACTATTTATCATGTTTTTCATCATCACTCATCTTACTTATAGAGCTTCTCATTTCCGTATCCGCTATTACATTCTTCATATTAACATAGTCCATATATCCTACATTTCCTTCTGTCAATGCTTTGGCTAAAGCTAATGGCACTTTTGATTCTGCTTCTACTACCTTGGCCTTCATAGCTCCAACTTCTGCTCTCATTTCTTGTTCTCTTGCTACTGCCATAGCTCTTCTTTCTTCTGCTTTTGCTTGAGCTATTCTCTTATCAGCTTCTGCTTGATCTGTTTGAAGCTTTGCTCCTATATTTCTACCTACATCTACATCGGCTATATCAATAGATAATATTTCAAAAGCTGTTCCAGAGTCTAACCCTTTCTCAAGTACTGTTTTAGATATACTATCTGGATTTTCTAAAACTTCCTTATGAGCCTCTGAACTACCAACAGTAGTTACTATACCTTCTCCTACTCTTGCTATTATAGTTTCTTCTCCTGCTCCTCCTACCAACCTTTCTATATTAGCTCTCACAGTAACTCTAGCCTTTACAATAACTTCAATACCATTTTTAGATACTGCTGCTATTTGGGGTGTTTCTATTACTTTTGGATTTACACTTACTTGAACTGCTTCTAAAACATCCCTTCCAGCTAAATCTATAGCTGCTGCTCTCTCTAGCTCCAGAGGAATATTAGCCCTTTGAGCTGCAATAAGAGCATCTACTAAAGTATTTACATTTCCACCTGCTAAGTAATGAGCCTCTAACTCATCTACTTCAATATTTAATCCGGCTTTTGTAGCCTTAATCATTGGACTAACAATCCTTGAAGGAATTACTCTCCTAAGTCTCATACCTATTAAATTACCTATTCCTACTTTAGCACCTGAAAAATAAGCTGTTATCCATAAACCAACAGGAATAAATGTAAAAAACAATACAACTAATATAATTATTAGTATAGCCAAACCAATTGAAAAACCAGCACCTGGCATATTAAACCCTCCTTACAAATATTTTTGATCCCTCAACCCTTACAACTTTAATAGAAACATTTTTATCTATATAACTCCCTTCTGACAAAACATCTACTCTTTTTCCATCTATTTCTATTATGCCTGAAGGGCGAAGTTCTGTAATAGTAATACCTTCTTTATTTAAGTATTCATCTTTCCTAGAAGAACTTAAATAACCTTTATCATCTCTTAGCTCAGTTTCCAACACAATTTTATTAAACATTGGACTTCTTTTCCCCAGCTTCACTAAAATTATTGCAATAATTGCAGTAATTACTATTGCAATACCTAAAGATATAATTGCATTTGTTACAGAGTTCATAGCTAAAATAACTCCAGCTATCAATAGTATAATACCACCAATGCCTGGTAAACCAAAGCCAGGTATCATAGCTTCAATTATTAACAAAATAAGACCAGTTACAAAAAGTATTATAGAAGACGTCTCAGAACTTCCTGCTAATAAGTTGCCTCCAAAAAATATACTAAAAGCTAAAATACTTAGTGTTCCACCAATCCCAAAGCCTGGAGTAAATATCTCTATTAATAAACCTATGAAACCAATTGTTAATAATAAAGTACTCATATAAGGATTAGAGACAAATTTAGCAACTTTTACTTCTATTCCTTCATTTATAGTAACTATACTTGAATAATTTATATTAAAATAATTTAACATATCCTTATAATCATTTGAAATATAATCGGCAATATTATATTTCAAAGCTTCTCGAGATGTTAAATTTAATAATTTTCCCTTAACTGTTATACCTTCTATATCTATATCTCTATCAGCCATAGACTCTATTATTTCTGGATTTCTGCCTCTTTCTTCAGCCATATCTCGTAAAAAACTTTTCCACATAGACATAACCTTTTCAGTATCAGGTATAGTTTCTGCTGAACCTATAGTAGAACTTTCAGCCATAACAACTTTTTCACTAGAAATTGTAATAAGGACTCCAGCAGATTCCGCTTTGTTATTTACATAAGAAATAGTTGGTATATCTAAACTATAAATTAGATTTTTAATCTTTTCAGTTTCATCGATTAATCCGCCATAAGTATCTATCTCAAATATAATTGCTCTAGGGTTTTCCTTCAATATATCATCTATAGTACTTTTCAGAAATTGATAAGTCGCTTTATTTATTTCACCTTTTATGGGAACTACATAAACTTTTCCATTGTCTTTACCAAAAGCAATTCCATTTATTAATAAAAATAATGTTAAAATACAAATAATGATTTTTTTCCCATTCATTTTAGCGCCTCCTCCCCTATTACATTATATTACTATTTGGATAAAAATACAATTCATATTCACATATTCACGAATATTTTAAAAAAACCTAGGCTATGTAACCTAGGTTTTTAATTTAAATATTTTTTTACAATTTTATTTACTAAACTTCCATCAGCTCTACCTTTTAATTCTGGCATAACATTTTGCATTACTAGCCCCATATCTTTCATTGAACTTGCTTTTACTTCTTCTATAATATCTTTAACTATTTCTTCTATTTCTTCTTCAGTAAGTTGCTCTGGCAAATACTCTAAAAGTACATCCATTTCTTTCCTTGTAAGCTCTACTAAATCTTCCCTATTTCCTTTTTTAAATTCTTTAATAGCATTTTTTCTTTCCTTAACTTGTTTAGATATTATATCTAATATTTCTTCATCATTAAGTTCTATTTTTTCATCTACTTCTTTTTGTTTTATACTAGATCTAACCATAGTAATTGTATTTTTTCTTATGGTATCCTTATTTTTCATAGAAGTTTTAAAATCTTCCATTAGCTTATCTTTAAGCGACATGAATTCACCTTCTTAATACCTTCTTTTATTCTTTTTTCTAGCAGCTTCTGACTTTTTCTTACGTTTTACACTTGGTTTTTCATAATAAGTTCTTTTTCTATATTCTTTCATTACACCTGTGCGTGCACATTGCTTTTTAAATCTTCTAAGGGCATTATCCAGTGACTCGTTTTCTCCAACTTTTATTTCTGCCATTATTTTTCCCTCCCCTCATTCATAGCAAGAGTGTTTAATATTTTACATTATTAGAAAGGTTTCTGCAACTACTATTTATCCTGGGGGCCAGCCTAATTGTCTACCACTTAATACATGAAAATGAATATGAGCTACTGTTTGGCCTCCAAGCTCACCACAATTATTTACAATTCTATAACCTTTTTCATTTAAGCCTTTTTCTTTTACAATCTTATTAATAACTAAAAAGATATGGCTAATTACTGATACATTTTCTTCATTTAAATAATCTGTTGAAGGAATATGCTCCTTAGGTATAATTAAAAAATGAATAGGAGATTGAGGGTTAACATCATTAAATGCAACCACTTTATCATCTTCATATATAATATCACTAGGCATTTCTTTTTCTGCTATTTTACAAAAAATGCAACTATCCACCCTTTTACACCTCCTTAGTGCCTAATTTATATATTCTACATATAAATTAAAAATCCTTTATTTCACCAATTAAATATTCTTTTTTTCTAGCCACTATTTTTACGGGCAGTATCTGCCCTCCTATATCTGAATTAGTTTTTGCTGCAACTCTTATATAATTGTTAGTATATCCTTCCATGTATTCTTCATAATTTTTCATTTTTTCCTCAAATAAAATCTCCATAGTTTCGCCAATAAACTTTGAATGAAATTTAGCCATTTCCTCTTCAGATAGATTTATTAGCCTTTCACTTCTTTTATATTTCACATTTCCATCTACTTGATTTTTATGCTTACTTGCTGGAGTTCCTTTTCTAGGTGAATACTTAAATACATGAATTCTAGAAAAACCAATATCCTTTACAAAGTCTAAGGTTTCATTAAAATTTTCATCGGTTTCATCTGGAAAACCTACAATTATATCTGTAGTAATACCAGCGTCAGGTAAATACTTCCTTATTATTGAAACTGTTTCTCTATATTGGTTTGTTGTATATTTTCTATTCATTTTTTTAAGAACCGCATCGGAACCACTTTGCAATGACAAATGAAAATGAGCACAAGCCTTAGATAGTTTTGCATATCTTTTCATAAATTCATCATCAATTAATGTTGGTTCAATAGAACTAAGTCTAATTCTATCTATCCCTTTTACATTATTAATTTCTTCTATTACATCTAATAATGTTATATTATCATTAATTAAATCCTTTCCATAGGATGCTACATGAATGCCTGTAAGGACTACTTCCTTAAATCCACTTCCAGCTAATCTTTCACACTCTTTAACAATACTTTTTAAAGGCCTACTCCTAATAGGACCTCTAGCATAAGGAATAATACAATAACTACAAAATTGATTACAGCCATCTTGTATTTTTACAAAAGCTCTAGTTTTTGATTTAACCTCATCTATATTTAATTCTTCAAAGTTTTTCATTCCTTTAATATCTTGTACAATATTTAATATTTCGTTGTTTTCTTTTGCCTTTTCACAAAGCTCTAATATTCTATGTCTCTCAGTAGTACCAATTATTACATCTACTCCCTCAATTTCCACTATTTCCTCTGGCGCTACTTGAGAATAACATCCTACTACTGCTATGATAGACTCCTTGTTTATTCTTTTAGATCTACGTATAAATTGTCTAGACTTTCTATCACTTAAATTAGTTACTGTGCAAGTATTGATTACATAAATATCTGCATAAGTATCAATATCAACTATTTCATAACCTTCTTTTTCCAACAATTCCTCCATAGCCTCAGTTTCATATTGATTAACTTTACATCCTAGAGTATAAAAAGCTACTTTATTCATCTTATCACTCCCATATCTCCAAGTTCATACATGAGAATAGCCATTGTCGCTAAACCAGCAGTTTCTGTCCTTAATATTCTGGGACCTAAAGAAACTATTTTTCCATCTACACTTTTTAATTTCATAATCTCCTCTGCTTCGAAACCACCTTCTGGTCCTATTATTAAATGAATTTTTTTACTTCTACTTTTATTTAAAATATTTTTTAATCCATTATTTTCCTCTGATTCATAAGGTACTAAAATATTTTCTTCTTCTCTCAACAATTCTATCATTTCATTAAACTTTAATATATTGTTAACTTTAGGTATATTATCCCTCTTAGATTGTTTAGCTGCCTCTGTACATATTTTATTCCATCTATTAACCTTATTTTCTTCCTTTTTACTGTTTTTTATTTTAACTACTGTTCGCTTAGTTATTATAGGAAAAATTTTTTTAACTCCTATTTCAGTAGCTTTCTGTATAATAAAGTCCATTTTACTGCTCTTAGGTAACCCTTGATACAAGTATATGTCTATTGGTGGTTCATTATCCCCCACTTTAGTTTCTAGTATATCTACAACTATTTCATTATTCTTAATAAATGAAATAGTTGATAGATAAACCACACCATTACAAACCACTTCTATTTTATCATTTATTTTAAACCTAAGTACATACTTTATGTGATTAACGTCTTCTCCCTTAATAACAATTTTTTCATCCTTTATTTGTTCTAAAGGAACAAAAAATCTATTCATAATGTCCATCCTTTTTATATTTTGCTACTATTGATACCCAACCATCCATAGTTTTTGTTTCTAATATAGTAAAATTATTTTCTTTAAGAGCCTCTTCAACTATATTCTTCTTTTCTTTAATTATACCAGAAGAAATAAACAAACCTTCATCATTTAAATAATTTTTTATAGAATTAGATAGTTTCACTATTACCTCAGCTAAAATATTTGATACAATTAAATCTGCTTTTTCTTCAACAACATCTAATAAATTGCCTTTCTCTATATTTACAATATTATCCACGTTATTATTTTCTATATTTTCCTTAGCCACCCTTACGGCTAAATCGTCTAAATCTACACTTATAACTTTTTTAGCCCCGAGTTTTGCTGCCACAATACTTAGTATACCACTACCACAACCTATATCAAAAACTTTATCACCTGTTTTCATATATTTTTCTATATCTTCAATACATAAAATTGTGGTCTCATGAGTTCCAGTGCCAAAGGCCATCCCTGGGTCTAATTCAATTATTACATCCTCAGCCCTAGATTTATAATCTTCCCAGGAAGGTTTTATAACTATATTTTTACCTATTTTTATTGGTTTATAATAAGTTTTCCACTTCTCTGACCAATCTTGTTCATATATTTCAGACACAACGACCTGCCCTAATCCTTTTATAGATTTTTCTATAGCCTGAATCTTCTTAATTAAATCTTCACTTTCTCGAAGATAACATTTAATAATTATTGTATTAAAGCCCTGACTTATTAATTTTTCATCTATTAAATCCCAGTCTTCTCTCACTTCAACCAGATCTAATATATCTTTCGGATCTTCAATAGCCAAGCCTTGAACCCCTAGGTCATATAAAGCATTTGTAACTATCTCCTCATTTTCAGTTTTTGTTCTTATTTGAACTTCTGTCCATTTCATTAGTTTTCACAGAACTTGGTCGCAAAAAGCTACTATCTTAGCCATAAAAGTAATGCGATAAATTCTATTTTCTCCTTTCTAAAATATATTTATATATAAAACTTTTGTACTACCAATAACATCTATATCCTTAAAAATAATATAACAAGTAAGACCTAATTATAATAATAAAACAACCACCCATTTTAGAGTGATTGTTTCTAACCTCCAAAAGCATCTTTCATCTTATCAAAAAAACCTTTTTTTCCGTGATTTAATTTGTCTCCACTTTCTTCAGCAAAATCTAATAATAAATCCTTCTGCTTTTGTGTAAGTTTTTTCGGTACTTGTACCTCCACTTTAAAAATCAAATCTCCTCTACCATAGCCTCTTACATTTGGAAAACCTTTATTTTTAAGTTTAAATTTTGTTCCAGTTTGAGTTCCTTCAGGTATATTATACTTTTCCTTCCCTTCTAATGTAGGTACTATTATCTCAGCACCTAAAGTCGCCTCTGGAAAACTAATAGGTATTTCACAATATATATCATTTGCCACTCTTTCAAAAATTTTATGATTATTTACTGAAATATAAATAAATAAATCTCCTGAAGGTCCACCTTTTTCACCAGCTTCCCCTTCTCCTTTAATAGATATTATAGAGCCTGTTTTTACTCCTGCTGGAATTTTAACTTTAATCTTTTTAGTTTTTGATTCCTTGCCAGTTCCATGGCATACAGAACATTTTTCTTTTATTATTTCGCCAGTACCATTACATTCATCACAAGTACCTACCCGTACAAACTGACCAAAGGGAGTATTTTGTGCATATCTAACTTCTCCAGCGCCATTGCATTTATGACATGTCTCTTTACTACTTCCCGGTTTTACCCCAGAGCCTTCACAATTACTGCAATTTTCCATTCTATTTACTTTTATTTCTTTTTCTGCTCCAAAATAAGCGTCTTCAAACTCTATATATAGATCATACCTAAGATCTGCACCTCTTCTGGGCCCAGGCTTTCTTGAGCCTCCTCCAAATGCATCAAATATATCATCAAATAT
>NFYZ01012268.1_pt1 | contig 12610 bp, 16 predicted proteins | sample 1092561 | NCBI WGS metagenome assembly NFYZ01 (sample SAMN03609887, study PRJNA323583) | gut metagenome | isolation source: feces | host: Rattus norvegicus | place: Malaysia | collected 2013 | reverse complement strand
GTGACAGAACCAACGACAGAGAAAGGCAGCTTAGAGGCTCTGATATAATCATATCAATTCCGAAACTGAATATCGAAAATGCAATATGCGACGAGAAAGCAGCATCCGCTTATTGGTGGTTGGAAAAGTCAATAAATACGTTTTCGTTGGAGATTTCATCTTTTCAGAACGGAATACTGAGAGACGGTTGGATAATAAATGACAAACTTGACACTGAATATTATCTATTCTGTTGGCTTAATGCCACAAGGAAGGATTTCACGAAGGATGACATAAGATGGCTAGAATATGCATTGGTTAGGAAAAAAGACTTGATTCAATATCTAGAAAGTGAAAATCTGACAAGGGAACATATATTGGAAAACAGAGATTGGATTCTGAATAACGTAAAGGAGAAAGGGGCTATCGGTAAAGATAAGCACAAGGATTTGTATTTCTATTATTCCCCACAATTAGCTGAAAGACCTGTTAATATAATTGTAAAGAAGAATGTTTATCTAAAATTGGCAATATTGCATGGAGAGATAAAAAAATGAATAATAATACATTATCAAGAATAATATCAGAAGTTATTGACAACTTCATTGCTATGAATAATATCGGAATTGATATTTCTAAGATTCCATTGGAAACATTAAAGAAAGGTTATCACGATTATAGATTAATTCCACAAACCATAAGATTTGGTGACAGATTATCTGTTAGGAATAGAATAATTGAAGCCGTAGGTGATATAGTAGATGCTGACGAAGTTGTTAAGACAATAATAAATAGATATAAGCTACCTAAAGAATTTATATCAAAGATAGAGCACCATCATAAAATATATGTTTATGCAATAACTGCGTTGATTGGTAAAAATGATAAAATCATAGAAGATGACATGAAAGCAATGGGATATTTTTTATCCCACAAAGGAGATGTTTTTGAATATTTCGGAATGAAATTTCAAGTTCTTCAGTTCGAACCTACAACACAGATGCAAGATGATATAACAGAAGAAGTTATCAACAATAACACAAAACTTTATCATTGGACACCTAAATATAATCTAAAATCAATAACTGAAAACGGTTTAATCCCTAAATGTGATAATGGCTTACTTTCTTTTCCACCTAGAATATATCTTATAGAAGATAATACAGAAGATAAGGAAATATTCGAATTAGGTCAAGAACTTTGCATATATAATAATAATGAAAAGAATGATGGCACATATTTCCTTTTATCAATAGAACTAGATAAATTACAAGATAATGTAAGATTTTATTACGACCCTAACAGTTCAATCGGAATATTCACAGAAGATGCTATTCCAAAGGAAGCTATTGATATAAAAACAGAAATTAAATTCACTAAAAATCTCTTAAAAAACTGTTAATATATTTGGTGGAATCAATTTTTTTTAGTATCTTTGCACAAAAGAAAATAATTAATTTAAAAAATATTTTGGAATGAAGACATATCAGAAGATTAACACAATGTACAAGAGATACCAACATATGAACAAGGAGACTTGTCCTAATCCAAAATGGATGGTATTCTCCAATCAGATTATACTTCATGAATTTTCAAATGAAGTGGCTGAATATCTCTTTGACTGCGAATGGGAAGGATACTGCAAGATTGACGGAACAAACTCAAAGATTGCATTCTATCCGTCAAGCGGTGAGATTAAGGTAGGAGGAAAGACTGACAATGCCCAGAGTATTAAGGGTCAGTTTGAATTCCTTGAGAAAATAGGAGAGAGAATCAAGCCAATGCTTCAAGAGATGTTCCCAAAAGAGACTGCAAAGTTCGAACAAGTATTGGGTGATGACAAGAAACCTATTTATGGCGACATTGATGAAAACACAAAGAGTGTGACACTAGTAGAATCACCTATCTATATATACGGAGAATATTATGGAGAAGGTGTACAGAAGAGTGGCGGTGCTTATGGTGAAAGGAATTTTGCCGTATTTGATATTAATCAGCAAGGATGGTGGATTCCAAGTGATATGAGGCATGATATTTGCAGTAAGCTAGGACTCAATGAGGTTCCTTATTTCGGAACGATGACGCTTAGGGAGATAGAGGAAAGGGTAAGAAAAGGCTTCCCTACATATGTTCCTAATGCAAACGACCCATCATTCATTGAGGAAGGTGTGGTATGCAGACCGCCAATCGGATTGAAGGATTCACGTGGAGAAAGGGTTATCGTCAAGGTTAAGCATGGCGATTACATGAAGTATGACAAGGCTAGAAGCCAATTCACAGATGAGGAATTCAATGAGTTCAATGAGTGGTACAAGAATTACATTAAAATGATAGAAAAATAAAAAATATGGGTATAAATACAATTATTGTTTTGGCTATTATTGGCATTATTATGTTTTTGTTAATAAAAAAAACAGTCAAATATTCAAATTTAAAATCTAGTTATGAAATAAGAACATATCTTGATGAACATACAATTAAAGTTGAAGTAAATTATGACTTCAATTATGAAAAGCTATATCCGTTGATAATTACAGAAATAAAGAAAGCAATTGAAGATGGAAAAAGGCTTAAACTAGCTGTTAGTTTCAGATATTATGATTATGAATACCGTCAAATTATGCTTTATAGCGACTCAATAAATAATGAACAAGATTGTACTGCATTTATTGAACAAGTGAAGACAATAATTGAAAGGAAAATATACAGTAAGAACTGTAATAAATAAAAACATAAAAAGAGGTACTATAATAAAACATAGTTCCTCTTTTTTTTATATATCAATCAGAAATATGGATTGTCTTTCATTAGTATTACAGACTCTTCTATTTTCTTGCATATATCTTCGAAGTTATCAGTAATATCATTATCAAGATAAAACCATTCTCCATTTGTATGGTTGTTTCTATATTTTGCATGAAGCATTTTTTCAACCTTGAACGGATAATCTGTTTCAAAGAATGACTTGAGAAAAAGAGAATTGGAATTTCCTGTCTGTAACTGTTTCAATCTCTTCCTTATATCCTTGCTCCTTGTTGAACCTATTTTATATGAACCTTCATTGCCGTTTTCACCGATAAGATAAACAAAACTCATTATATATTATATGTTTTATAATAATAAAAATTATAATAATATTCAATGATTTTTCAAAGAAAGTTCACTATTTTTTAATCTTAGTTTATATTTACTAATATAAATTAATTTATAATAATGAAAAAGATAGTAAGACTTACAGAAGGTGATTTACATAGAATAATCAAGAACTCAGTCAAAAGGATAATAAGGGAAAACAAATTAAATACAAGAAGGAGGAATAGAGTTATTAGGGAAAGCGGTGACTTATACGGTCATTATGATGATGGAACTCCATTCACGAATTCCAAAAAAAGATTTCATGGGATACCTGGAACTGTTTTTATCGACCACGGAGAATGGTCTGACCCAGAAGTATGGTATGATGGCGAGGAATATAATGCAAGCATGTTCGAAGATACATTTTGGGATATGTACAAGGAAGAATGCGAAGAAGAAGGAAAAGAGCCATCAGAACAAGAATATGATAATCTCCCAACAGAATGGTTCGAAGATAGATTTCAAGATATTCTGTTCGGAATGGCTGAATAATGATAATTTTAATTATATATAATATAAGGTAATAAGTTTGATTATAACATCTTACTTATTACCTTTATTTATTTCTATTCTGTTATGATGTTAACCTTATCTAGTGATATACCATCAGTTGTTAATCGTGCTTTAATCTTATTTACTGTAGCTTCTGAACAACCAACCATTCTGATTGTCTTTAAATTGCCACAACCATTAAACATACTATCCATATAAGTTGAACCATTAATAACCCAACCACTTAAATCTAAAGATGTAAGACCACTACAACTACCAAACATACTATACATAGTAGTTACGTTACTAGTGTAAAAATTACTTAGGTCTAAGGATTTAAGACCACTACAACCATCAAACATAAAACTCATATTAGTTACATTACTAGTATCACACCCACTTAGGTCTAAGGATGTAAGCCCACTACATTCTTGAAACATACCAGCTATATTAGTTACTTGACTAGTATCAAAACTACTTAAGTCTAATGATTTAAGACCACTACAATAAGAAAACATATCAGCTATATTAGTTACTTGACTAGTATCCCAACCACTTAAATCTAATGATGTAAGTCCACTACAACCATAAAACATATACCTCATAGTAGTTACATTACTAGTGTCCCACCCACTTAGGTCTAAGGATGTAAGACCACTACAGTATTCAAATATATAACTCATATCAGTTACATTACTAGTGTCAAATTTACTAACGTCTAAAGATGTAAGACCACTACAACCATCAAACATAAAACTCATATTAGTTACATTACTTGTATTACTACCTTTAAATGAAGCTTCTATAGTTGTTTTAGGAATAATTTTATCGTTATAAGAATGTATTTCATTTATGATATCGGCTTTAACCGTTACTTTTGTAACAGTATCACCACTAATTTTATACAGTCCTTTATCCTTTGGGAGTAAGTAACTGTACCACTTGTTACTATCACTAACAGTAACATCTACAGAAGTACTACTATCTGTATATATCTTCACAGTCTGTGGTGTTGTTATCTCAACAACATAGAATTCAACTGTATTGTAAGGATTATAGTGAACGTCTTTAACGTCCTTACAGTAACTGACGTTTGGTAGATTGATGTCTACCCCCCCCCCCACTAAGTTTCTCTTCATAGGAAGCATGGGTCTCAAATGTATTAATGTATTTCATTGTTTATATTAATTAATATATTATCAATATATAAATAGTTTGAAATAATTTATAAATGTTATTATTTCTTTTTAACATTTATTTTATATATCTTTGCACTGTTAACGAATTAATAAACAATAAAAAATAATAGGAAATGGCAAAAATTTTTCAGACATCAGATGATATTGTAGATTTGGCTGACGAGGTATTCAGCACAACAGGTCTTCCTCAGCTTGGAATCAATCTTAAGGTAATGTCCTTGACCAAGTCAAAGGATGTATTGAAGGTATCAAAGGCTAATGCCACTACTGAGTTCTTGACAAAGAACAGTGACATGGTTACATTATATGTATATGAGGAGGCTTTTGACAGACTGAATGATGAGCAGAAGAGAAAGTTGATGGAGGGTGTATTGTCAAATGTATCATATGATACAGAGAAAGAAAAGCTCAACATTGATAATTCAAGGTATGGTGAGGCAATCAGAATGCGTAGGAAGTATTCAGATTATGGTGACATCATTGAAACATCTGTCCTTGTAATAGAAGAGATTCAAGAGGAAGAGAAGCAGAGAAAAGAAGAAGAGAAGGAGCGTAAGGCTGCTGAAAGAGCTGCTAGAAAAGCTAGTAAATGATTAAGGTAAGACTATATGATAGTCCAAACAGATTGTCTTATCTGGGTTATGAATATAACAGAAAATACGGTTGGTTTTCAATTCATATCCTAAGTAAGACAATTGGAATATATTGGGGAAAGAATACATATTTAATTCCTTAAATAAGGAAAACAAAAAATATTATTATATAATGATGACAATAGGAAAATTAACTGATAAGCTTCAAAATGCGATTGACAAATCTAATTTAGAATTGCAGGTCATTCATTCTGAAATTGACGGAAAGAATAATGACTCCTTCTATAAAGTTACAGTAAGCGGTGGCAAGAATGGAAATGGAAAATGGGGAGAATATTTTTCGGTACTTTCCAAGTTTGCGGATGTAGTAGAATCCAACGGAATGGAAATCTGGCTAGTGAAAATGTACAATGACGCTTTTGACGATGTGTTCTATGCCATTTTCGGAATCAAATGCGAAAAGTAAAAATACTGTAACATTAATATGAGTGATATATCTTTACTAGAGAAGATAAGGAACTTTGATAAGCCTTGGTGTTATCAGTACCAACGTAGGATTGACACTATAGAAGAGGATAAGGCATTACTTAATCTGACTGATGTTGATATAGAAAAAATATCATTGGATGACTTTGAATTTTCAGAAGTATCATCATCAAAGGATTTGAAGCAAGAGTGTACTGATTTCATAAAGAGATATGAATGGATGGGTACAGTCGGTTCTTATCCTACACATTGGTTTACAGCAAGATGGAAAGGTCATTTGGGCGGTGTCGTAATAATGGGAATGCCTAATGCGTTCTCTAAGTTATTAGGCGACAACACAAAGGAGATTGAGAGATTGATAGCAAGAGGTGCTTCTGCATCTTGGACTCCGAAGAATCTAGGTACAAAATTCTTGATGTGGTGTATAAAATGGATGGTAAACAATACTCAATATAGATTATTCACTGCATATTCTGATACTACATGCAAGGAGTTGGGAACGATATATCAGTCACTCAATTTCTTCTATCTTGGAAACAAGAGCGGTACGAATGTAAGATGTGTCAATCCGTACAATCCATCAAAGCTTATAAGTGATAGGGCATTTAGAGCTCGTTCATTCTATAAGAGATACTGCAAGGATTTGGGAATTGAGTATGAGAAAAATTGGTTCGGAGACCAAAGCGTTCATTGGGAAAATATTCCTGATGATGTTGAAAAACAGCTTAGGGATTATTCAAAGGAGATGTTCAAGAAGGCTGAGAAGATTGAGTTTCCTTCAAAGCATAAATATGCATTCGTCTTAGGTAGAGACAAAAGGGAAACAAAACAGTTGAGAAAAAAATTCTTGGATATGAACAAGACATATCCTTATCCTAAAGAAAGGGGAAAATAAATGAAAGAATATTTTATGAAATTTTTAGAGGCAATAATGACTATATTATCATATCCATATGATATGTGCTTGGTTATATTAGCAGCGTTGCATTTAGTTGGGTCATTTTTGCTAGTAGTATTTGCAATTTTGGTAAGAGGATTGGTAATTATAGGTCATGGAACAAATTTCGAAGAAACCTTGCATTTCCAAGATACATTCAAATGGATTAGTGAAATGGATGACGAAATAAATAATTTGTAAAGATGCCGAAATTGCTTGATGAAAAAACAGTAATTGACAATATAACTGATAAATGCAAGAAATCATATTTCACATTTATCGGTTTTGCAGATTCCAGATATAATGGAATAAGAACCAAGTTGAAACTGAAATGCAACAAATGTGGAAACATATTTGAAAGAACATATTCCAACTTGGTAACGAAAGAATACAACTGTCCTTATTGTACCATTAAGAAACTTCACGATGAACATATAAAACCACTTAATGAAGCATATTCCATAATAGAGGAAATATGTAGGAATAGAAATTATGTCTTTAACGGATTCTGTGATAAGAACGGAGGCAATTCAGAATATATAGGAGTTGATAATACATTCTTGAAGCTACATTGTAATATATGTGGTAATGATTGGAAAAGTACTGTTTATAGGAATTTCGTAAGCGGAAAAGGATGCCCTAAATGTGCCAATAATGCAAAATTAAGTGAAAATGAAGCATCAGACACAATCAGAGGAATTGCAGCTTCAAAGAATGTAATATTCCATAATTTCTGTGACAGAGACGGAAATAAGATTAATTATAACGGAACGAACAATACATATCTTAATCTTGAATGCAAGATATGCGGTAACATTTGGACTACTACAACATATGCATCGTTCAAGAGGGATAAATACGGATGTCCAAGATGTCATACATCATATTTGGAAGAAGACATATTCAAGCTGTTAGATGCAAATCTTGAAGTAGAATTTCAATATAACAGATATTATGATTGGCTCGATAATCTTCAATTGGATTTCTATATTCCTAAATATAATGTGGCAATAGAATGTCAAGGAAAACAACATTTCATTAAGGAAAGCGGTTGGAGAAAGGACAACAAGGAAGAGGAATTCAACAAATTAGTTGAAAGAGATAACAAGAAAAGGAAACTATGTGAAGAACATGGAATAAAATTGTTATATTATTCAAACTTAGGAATTGAATATCCATATAAGGTTTACGAAGATAAAAACGAATTATTAAAAGAAATTTTGAAAAATGAACATAGTTAAAGATTACAGAAATTTTGCATTAAGCAAAGGTCTTGGTTCATCTCAGATTGATTCGCAAGAAAAACAACAAGTATCAAATATAGCTGGTACTCCAATGATTCTTGAAGAAAGACAAATGAATGTAGCGCCATTTGATGTATTTTCACGTTTGATGTATGATAGAATCATTTTCTTGAGTGGAGAGGTCACGTCAGATTCAATGGATACTATTGTGGCTCAGTTGTTATATTTGGATTCTGTTGACAATAGGGATATAAACATATATATAAATTCTCCAGGCGGTGACTGTTACAGTGGTCTTGAGCTCTGTTCTACAATGGACTTCATTAAGAGTGATGTTAGGACTACAGTATTGGGTATGGCTGCTTCAATGGGAGCTGTAATTGCATCAAACGGAGAGAAGGGAAAACGTTCTATGCTTCCTTATTCAAGATTCATGATTCATCAGCCTTCAGGCTACAGCGGTCGAATCAAGTTCACAGACCAAAGGATTGAACTAGAAGAGTTGGAGAAGACAAGGAATGACTTGTATGAGGTTTTATCTAGGAATTCAAATAATTCAATAGAAAAAATCATTGAACTCTGTGAGAACGGAGACAAATGGCTTAAAGCTGATGAGGCTATATCATTAGGGTTCATAGATAATGTGATTATAAAAAAATAAAAGTTTTTTTAATAAAAGTTAATATGTTTTGTGGTGCAATGATTTTTTAGTATCTTTGCACCATATTTTGTTTCAACAATAAAAAATATAAGATATGACGATATTAATAATATGTTTGGCAATCATTGCCTTCTTTATTTATCTTGGCAAAAATGATTCCCCTACGAGGGGATATGCCATTAATGCATTTATGTGCCTTATATGGATAGCTGTCAACATTTCTATATTTGCCTTGTTCTGCTACGCTTTGTTCTGCCTTATTTTCTGATAATGGAAAATATTATTTTATAGCTGAAGGCAAGAATCCAACCATCATTTAAGTGGGAATAAACATTTGTGGAATAAAAAATATCCATTTATATTAAAAAATGTTCAAAAATAAGCAAACTTTTTAAAAGCACGTGATATTTATATATGAACACAAAGATAAATAACACAAGAATAAGTAAGCTTATGAAACATAAGAATATTAAAGTTGTTTCGATTGACACTGAAAATATGCTGTATACTTGTGACGATGGCAATGAGTATCCGTTAATGGATGGACTTGAAACATTGTCAATAGAAGAATTACAGAGGCATATAGACAGTGCGAAACAAACAACACTTGATATAATTGAAAAAATAGAAAACGAAGATGGATAAACTACTGACATTAAAGGAAACTGAACATTTGCTTAATGTCAGTAAATCCACACTTCAACGATGGGACAATAGCGGTAAGCTAATTGCATTAAGGACAGAAGGTGGACATAGACGTTATAAGCAATCTGACATTGAGCGATTAATCGGAGAAAATAGCAATGAAACCACAGATAAAAGCGATGAAGTAATTGTTGCAACATATGCAAGGTGTTCAACACAAGACCAGAAATCACACGGTGATATTGATAGACAATCATCAAGGATATTCGAATATTGTACAAAGAAAAAATATAAAGTAGAGTACATTATAAAGGATATGGGTAGTGGGTTGAACGACAAACGTAAAGGTTTCATTAAACTGTGCGACTTGGTTGTAAACGGTAAAATTAATAAGGTAGTAATTGAGCATAAGGATAGACTAACGAGGTTTCAGTATAACCTCATAGAGTTTTTCTTTAACAGTTACGGAGTTGAGATAGAATTGCTTGATAAGAAGGAGTATACTGAACAAGAAGAACTTGTCAATGACATGATGATGCTAATTGCATCATTTAGTGGTCGATTGTATAGTGCAAGAGCAAAGGAAAACGCAAAGAAAAGAAAACAAGAAATTTAAGTAATGATTATACAGAGTAAGTACACAAAGATATTCAATTCAAAGGATTTAACTCGTCAGAAATATGATGAGCTATACAACTTTGCTGTGCTTATTCAAAATCATAAAAACACAGTATCACAATACGTTAACAATAACTTATTACATTTCTTGGAATATAATAAGTTTCAGTTCTTGAAGGCAATGAGAGAATCTTTCAAAGATGCAATACCAAGTTCATTCGATGCACAACTATATACACAAGTGTTTACTTGCTATCAGAATAAATTTGATGCAATACAGCGTAAACTTGTGTTTGAGGCATCGGTATTTAAGGGATTTGACTTCTACAAGCGTGATACCAAAAATCATAAGAAAGGTGATTTGAAGAAAGTAATTGTTGAAAAGAAGCAAACACCTTTATCCAATTGCCTTACTTATTTTGCAAGATATGGAAACGAAAGTATAATAGACTATATCAATAGCAATATAAGTAACTGCGATGAAAAGAAACGTGGATTCTATAACAATATACTAAAATGTTGTGATAAATACGGATTTGAACGTCTGTATAATCTTGCTCTCTCAAAGAGAAAACGTATTGTTAAACAATATTCAGAATATCCTATTGAGTTCAAGTCATTAACATTCAATGGTAGATGCAGAAAAACAAGAATTATTGATTACAATAGTAGGTTTGGCTCAAAGATTAATTCATTTGTAAGTCTTAGTGGTATAGGTAGGAAATCGTTTGATATACCAGTCACCTTTAATAAAGGTTGGCATGGAAATATGAGGGATTACAAGAAGAAGAATCCTGATTATGAATACACTCTTACCTTTAATGAAAGGGGACATCAAGTAAATATCCGTTTATGCAAGGATGGAGAAAGGTATATTCCACAACCAAATGGTAATACTATTGGCATTGATGTTAATTGTAAACATAACTTATTCAGTTTGTCAGATGAAACCACTTACGACTATGATAGAAAATTAGTTAATGATTTCTGTAAGCTGTCTATTGAAATAGACAAGTTGAAAGGGGAGAATAAAGAGTATAATGTCGGCAAACGTAAGCAGCAGAAACTTGACACTCTAAAATTCAAGATGGTTAAGTCTGAACAACAACTGATTTCAACAATGTGTAAGACATTGCAATCACAAGGTGTTGGCCATATTGTGATGGAGGATTTGAATAATTGGTTTGGTAAGTGTTACGTTAAAGACAAGGATAATGTAGACATAAACTACAATAGGAAAGTCAAGTTCCTTGGTTTGAGCAGTCTTAAACAAGAAGTGGAGCACATTGCAAGGAAGTACAATATTGTGGTATCAACAGTTCAAGCGAGCTATACATCAAAGATGTGTCCCATATGTGGGTGTATTGAAGATGAGAACAGACCAAACCAAGAAACGTTTGAATGTATTGAGTGTGGACATAAGGATAATGCAGACTTTAATGCTGCAAAGAATATAAGGAATAGAGTGCTTGTAACCGTGTTGCGAGAATCGCTCTTAAAACAATTGGATAACGGTGCTTTTGAACCTAAGAATCTTAAACGTGAAAAGGTAAAAGAAGTACTGTTATCGTTTCGAAGGAACTTGCAAGAAGCTGCAAGGAGTGAATGTATAAAAAAGTACTGTGACTACTTTTGACTATGTTTAATTCTTCGGAATGCGCACGATTGACAAAGAACGCTTGCAAACGTAATGCAAGAGAAGAGATTGACTACATGATATCCGATAAAAATAAGTCATTCTCAGATGAAGAGAAGATAACGATAATCAAGAACTGTTATCCAATTCTTAGAAAGCTAAATCTATAGAAAAATAATGTTTTCTAAGTGATATTTATTAATATAATATATAGAGGAAATTAATATTTGAAATATCAAGGAAGACAATGGCATGCAATTGTAAGAAGAATAAGCAGAAGACAACGGTCGTAACGAAATCTTCCAATAAGTCCACTAGACCATTGAGTGAAGGTGGAAGGATTAGGAGAGCGAACAAGAGGCTGATTAGGTAAGAAAAGAATAATGGCTAGTGAGATACAAAAATCCCAACTAGCCATTTTTTATGTAATTAGTTAACCGCTACATTGCCTCTAGAAATCATCTTATTAAGCTTGTTTGCGACATCATCAGTCATAGGTCTTTCTCCGTTCATTATCTTCCTAAGCTGAGACTGTGCTCCGTTCTTTGTATGGTCTGGATATACATCCATTGCAACTTGTCTCAAGTCCGTATTATCCAAGTCAATATTCTTTCTTATTGAATCTGCATCACTTTTAGTTGTCTTTGTGTGTGTCCTTTCATACTCGTCATAATCAAAGAACTTATCACCTCCGTTTACAGTCTTTCTTCTTATGAATTTCTTTTTCTTATCGCCACCATCTTCAGCTTCACGTATAAGCTTGTTTATCTCCCTATGTATGGTTTCTGATATTATTCTGTCCAAATTTCTCATTATTCTATAGAATATGTATTTATATATAGTGATTAATCAAATATAAATATATATTTATTTCTAAAAAACTGTTAATATATTTGGTTATCTCAAATATTTTTAATATCTTTGCATCGTTAAACAAAACAACATATGCTCTTATGGTGGAATTGGTAGACACAAGGGACTTAAG
>NFYZ01013199.1_pt1 | contig 12657 bp, 18 predicted proteins | sample 1092561 | NCBI WGS metagenome assembly NFYZ01 (sample SAMN03609887, study PRJNA323583) | gut metagenome | isolation source: feces | host: Rattus norvegicus | place: Malaysia | collected 2013 | reverse complement strand
TTAAGTCTTGCATTATTGCTTACTGATGCATTGTAAAGGCTTACATTATCACCACTCAAGACTATTTTTTCATTGCTGTCAATATTTCCGCTTACAGACTCTATGTTTGACATATAGTACATCCTTGCGTAAATGCCGTCAGCAGAATCATTTACAATCTCAATGTGACCGTCATTGACTGTATTGTCACTTACCTTCTCTGTTAGAAGAGATACCTTCTTTCTCGTATTGTCACCTTCCTCACTTGTGACAGTTACGCCCTTTCCGTCACCTTCAACGCTTATGGCATTGTCCCTAACCGTCTTTATAGTTGTAAATATGGTATCAAGTACGCTTGAAATCTTTTTTGTATTGTCAACTGGATTTCCGTTTGCGTCATTTACACCCTCACCGATTTCAATCTCAGAACCCTTGATTCCGCTGAGTTTGATTCCGTTCTCTGATATTGTCAAGAATGACTGACTGTCAGGGTCAAGCTTTGCGCTTATGACATTGCCTTCGACTTGTATACCATTTCCAGAGGTATATACATCAATTAGGCTTGAAAGGTCTATGCTTGTACTTGTATGACCAGCATCGGTATTCCATTCTATGGTTATCGTATGTGTCTTTTCGTCATATGACACACTGTTTATCATACCGTCAACTGCGAACTGTGACAAGTCAATTGACGCAACCAATGCATTATCCTTTCCCTTCAGCTCCAACACTTCGTCATTCAACGCAAACGTTATCTCATTCTTGAGATTTCCTTCTGTATCGAATGAATGTAGCAAGTCTTGCTCTATGAGCTTGTCAATCGCCTCTGCGATGTTCTCATCGGCAGACTTGTCATTTATCTCGGCATACAGCTGAGAGCCGAAGTATATGTACTTGTTCGAACCGTCCTTGACAAACCATAAATATCCGTCCTTGTCTGAAGAACCGTTGAACACTGACATAGACACTTGCCTTATGCCTTTAAATTTCCTTTTCTGTAATTCCATTAGTCTTTATCTTCAAATTCTATTAGCGTTATGCCAAATTACAGCATCATATGTGACTAGCATGTTGTCAACCACTTGATACTCCCTCATACCAAGAGACTTTATCCTACAGCTCTTGTCAGTGAAGTCTATCACTTGCATCGGTCTAGATACGTCATCTCCGAATCCAAGCAGATACCATAGAGGAGTGTCACTTCCCTCTGTCGGCGTATATTCATCAAGAAGCTTTCCGTCACCTCCGAATGCAAGGTCATCTCCAACAAGTATCCTCTTGTTCTTGTATGATGAAGGATTCTGCTCGAATGACTCCTTGAATGCGCTAGCACCAATCACGTCATCAACGAAAGGCATCTGCTCCAACTCACATGAGCCAAGCGGAACGTTGCCCAAATATTCCTTCACAGTACCGTCATCACAAATAACAGTGTATTTGACATTGTCTTTTATGCGACCCCTTATGTACAGTTCCTTGTAGGAACCCTCGGAGCCTTTCCAAAATCTTACTAGCTCCCTTGACATTCTTATGAATTACTCCTCATCTGTTTCATACGTAGGACCTTCATCCAACTTGGTCTCAATGTCCTTAATCTTCTTTCCTTGCTCGGAATCAACACCCTCACTTCTCTTTATCTCTGCGTCAAGCTTCTCGTCTTGTTCCGTATCTATCTTCTTCTGTTCCTCTGAGCGGTCACATCCGCCACAGTTTCCACCAGGATATGATGGAGAGAATTCAGTCATATCATCATATCCCCATGGTTCATAAAGTCTGTTCATTCCTCTTTATATATATAAAAAAAGCATTATCTCAATGCAGTATGAACTACTGCTATAATAAATAGTCATCAATGCTAAAAATAATTAAAAATTAAAACAATTTTTCCGTTATTAAACAATAATCTATATATTTGCACAAAAACAAAAAATATGGCAATAAAATATACAACGTTAGATGAAAGAAAAGAAGCTTGCATAAGGACGCTCGTAAGATTCTTGAGGGAAAAAGGAATATATTTCAAATATCAGAATGAAATATACAAATATGGAGTAGTATTCCACTATTATAACGAATTCGATTTATGCAAGCTCATAAAGAAGATTGTAGGAAAACATAGTGACGGACGCATATATGTATTCACAAGAACTTTTGCTTGGTCAAAGACAAAAAATGGCAGAAAATATTGGTCAGATATGCTAGACTCTTGGAAAGATTATTACAACAACAACATTAAAAAACAAGAAATATACAGATGAAAATATGCTTAACGATAAATTTGTAAACAGAGCACTACAACTGTTCATCAGGTTCCTAAAGGAAGAGGAGATTATTGAAGTTTTCAAAAAAAACTATTTAATGTACGTGAAGCAACATGATAAGCAGAGATACGTAAAATATTGTAGCTCATACAGTAGTTATGTGTTTGATGCCGCACACATACATTCCTTATATAATGAGGATATACATTGCTTATTCTTGGACTATGCAATGACATGGTATGACACAGAAAAAGGATTCAGATTTTGGCTACAAATAAATGTAAAATGGAGAACATATTTCTTTAATAACTTGGAACTCATAAAAAAAGAAATAAATGAGAAGTAATAAAAAAAGAACTATCAAGATATTCAACAGATGGCTGAAAGAGAACCAACTCTACTTCAAATACATGAATGAGACAAAACTGAAATGTTGCTATCTAAAAAAAATACCATACAATGTTGAAAAGTATATCATGCAGAGATTGAATGAGGAAAATGAAGATATATACTCAATCATTAGCTTGACAATAGATTTTGATAACTCTGTATATGGTTCATATATGTGGATATGTGCAGCATCAAGATGGGTAAGTTATTGCACCTTACATAATATAGAATAATAAAAAAATGGACATAAGAGAAAAAGCCAATTACAGATTCAAGAAATTCACAAGATTCCTAAAGGAAAAGAAACTCTATGGAAAATTCAAGAAAAAAGTAATCAGTGTTTGCACTAGACAAAACAAAATAATATTATTCACACCGTCATATGATTCAGATACAAACATCATTGAGACACATTACATGATATACTATCAATTCCATGATAAAGAAGAATATAGAGAATTCTATGAAATGTACGAATTCGCAATGGTGAATGATAATAGTAGAGCATATTATGAGAATTATCAAAATGCAATCAAAGAATGGAGAAAAATTGTGATATCAGAAAAATTATAAACCCATATGAACTAGTTGATATATTCTACAGTTTCATTATAGAAAATAATATATACGACAAGTACCAAAAGAAATTGAGAGAATCTAAACATGTAGAACTCGGAAATGTAACATATCTTATAAATGAAGTCTCAAAAACAAAGACAGAAAAAGCATATATCAACACACCATTCTATGTTCTATCATTCAAGGATGGTGAAGATTTCAATTATTGGATTGACAATATCATGATATCATGGCTATCATATATCAGCAAATATCTAGATTTACGCAACTGCAAAATAGAAAAAATAGCACTGTTGATAAGATTCCTCAGAGAAAATAACATAACAAAAAAGTTCAAAACAAAACTTATGTTTGATTACTCATTCTTTGAAGACTCAGAATACAGCCTAATTAATATACTCAAACGTAATATGGTATTTAAAATAGACATAACGAAAATAATAAGCTTCGAATCACGTGAAGAATATCAATTCTGGGAAAATATACAAGAAAAATGGCAAAAATTCTATGATAACTTCTCAAAAACAATATGATGACAATAAACTATTCTCAAAATTCATCAGATTCCTAAAAGAACATAATGCATACCTCTGTTGGAAGGAAAAAGTAGTGAAAATGAATAGAATAGAACCATCGTTCAATGTCATCGGATGGTTCAATACCATAAATAATAAAAGAAATGAAAATAACAAAAGAAACGAAACAATAAATAGAAATTTTATTTTGGAAGAATTCGAATTCACTGTCATGGCAAAAATGCCACGAGTAAATTTCTTTGCTAGATTGAAAAAAGAAGATGAAATCTTATATAATATTAAAGACAAATGGTACACGATTCTGAATACTTCAAAAAAGATACAAAATCTTCATCAGATTCATAAAGGAAAATAACCTATATGGAGAATATAGAAGAATAATAGAAAGTCTAGCAATACATTATAATACAATGCTAGAAAGAAGAATATGCGCAAACGGAAAAATAGTACATATTATAATGCTAGCAACTAAAGAACGGAATAGACAAACAAAATTGTAAATCTACCACGACTTCACTATGTTCTACAGATACTCAACATACGCCACATGCGAAAAAATAGAAAAACTTAAACCGAAATGGAAAAGAATAATAAATAAAATAGAAAATGAACAACTATGAATGAAAATGAAAAAAGAATATTCAAAACCTTCTTGAGATTCTTGAAGGAAAATAAACTGATGAAAACATATGAAGATAATCTATATGATTATGTTAAAAAACATAACTATGAAGAATATAAAAAGGCTAACTTCAATATACAAGAATATATCTTCAGATTTAATAGACAATTCTATAATAATGTATACAGTATCGATACATTTTTTATAAGATGTTCTATGATATGGAAAGACACAATAAAAGGATTCGATTTCTGGAACGAAATAGACGAAAAATGGAGATACTATTTCTTGAAGAGAAAATTAACAGACCCATACCTATTCGCATAAAAGCCTAGCATAAAGCTAGGCTTTTTTCATATTGACTATATAAACTAGCATTATATAAAAAAGCTGAAAATTTTTTTCCAGAATTTTTTTTCTAATAGATGAGTAATATATAAATGAACACACTTTATAAAAATGATGATTTTTTTTTCCAGAAATTTATTCAAAGAACTGTTCGAGGTATAAAGCAATCAAAAACCTGCCTGTGGGGTGGGGGTTACATAGGTGGGGGGTAGTCCCACCCATATATCCACCGATGTTTCTTTTATATTCTCGTGTATGTGATACAAATAACAATATAGCCGCACAACATAAATATAATTGCGTAAAACAAAGATAATATCATATCGTATATGTTTTCTTTGTCAGTTTCATCTGTGTAGCCAAATTTTTCGGCTAATTTAAAAATAAACTTTTTCATACTTTCTAACTTTTAATTGTTAAACTTATGTTTCTTAAATCTTGTGCAAAGTTAGCAATTTTCTTTCATATATCCAAATTATTTAACAATTTTTAAGAAAATATTTTGGTTGTTTGTTTGGTTTGTCTGTAACGTTATTTATTTTCGTTTTAAGCGAGTTTTATGGTGTTTCCCTTATAAGTTATCATGACTATAAAAATAATGCCTTAAATCGAAAATTTGACGTATCATTTTAAATTGTATATGCGCATAATATATATAATAACATGTGCGCATAATATATGTAGACTTTAGCCAAATGTTAAAATTTGTATCTATACACCCTTTATTTGTTAACGGATGCTAAATGGGTTATTTTTATGTTAAGAGATATAAAAAATCAAAGAAAAATTTGGTGGTTTAAAATAAAAGCACTAACTTTGCAGCAGATTTAAGAAACAGATGTTTAACAATTTAAAGCTACAAAGGTATGATAAAAAGTATCGATAGTTCAATTTCTGTTACTAACAGAAGTGTTAGTATGTCGCTTTATTTTAGCGATTTAAATGCTTGTTCAATTAAAAAAGAAAAATTGAATGAGTTGTACGTAAAATATTACGAAACAAAAAACGAGCAGTACAAAAATGCTATTATTTGCGCTAACGCAAAGTTCGTTGTTTCGTTAGCAAAGCAATACCAGCACATGGGTTTGAGTTTGGACGACCTCATTTCTGAGGGCAATATCGGTCTAATTAAGGCGGTCGAATTGTATGACCCTAAGCAGGGAAATACCTTTCTTTCATTCGCAATTCACTATATACGTAAGTATATCAATATTGCGCTAAACGAAAAGAGTAGAGTAGTAAGACTCCCTTTCAACCGAATTTGCGAGGGCGACAGCCTTAGCGCAAGTTCATTGGACGCAAATGTTGGTGGCGATGATGATGACAACAACAAAACATATGGTGATATGTTAAGCGGTGATATGGACGCTAACGACTACGATACAAAAGACTATAACGAAAAAGCTATTAAGCATATCTTCTCGTTACTCACAGACAGAGAGAAATATATAATTTCAAAATTATATGGAATAGGCTGCCGTCAGTGTACCAAGTTGGAAATAGCAATAAATTTGCGAATTTCCGAAGAAAGAGTGCGCCAATTGTCAATCTCGATTATTGAGAAAATTAGAAAGGCATATTAGTACTTAATTAAGTACATAATAAATGCGATATAGGTAATATAATTTACTTGTATCGCATTTTTTTATATATATATATATGTTTTTATATCTATATTACGCATACACATATAGGCTATATATTTTCATTCTAAGCGAGTTTTATTTGTTTTCCCTATATTGTATCAACAAGCGCAGGGATAACGTATTAAATCGCATTTATTTAAGCCTAACGTTTATAATAATATATTATACGCATACGTATGTATGTATAACTACATTCTTGTAATATAGCCAAAAACCTTATTTATTTTCGTTTCAAGACGTTTTCTCCCTATATTCCTTATAGTTTACCATGTTGGCAGGGATATTGTCTTAGAAAGGAAATTTGGTGCATTATAGATAATTTCTTTATATTGTTATATAATATACGCACGTATGCGTGTAATATTGAATATAATTGTTAAAATCTGTATAGAAAATCTTATTATCCCCATTTATTTGTTAACGGATGTTAAATGAGAGATTTTTGTGTTAACGGATATTAAATAACAAGCAAAAATTTGGTAGTATGGAAAAATGTTAGTACCTTTGCATCAGAAATAAGGAACAACGGTTGTTTCCTTTAAATGTTTAATCTTTAAAAAGTTACGAAAAATGAAGACGAGTAATTTTGTAAATGTGTTGGCAACAAGTGTAATAAACCCTTTCGATGTTCTTGCAACTTGTAAGGACATTGCAGCCAACAAGTTGGGTTATGGTGTGATAGTACGCAGTGAGCCAAAGTTCAAGGCTCCAAAGAAGACTGCAAGTGAGTGGGAAGAGGTGTTTGGTACACCGATGAACATTATCAAAGTAACCAAGGTGACAAATGCAAGAGCCTATGACTATTGCGCAGCCGTAAACCGCCAACTTGCTAAGCAGGGAAGTAGCGACACCTTTAATGGTGAAAAGATGTTGGGATATGAATGGTTAGTGCCTAATATCCTAAAGAGTTCACTCAAAGAGGGTATTGCAGACAAGGACAGAATGCAGTTTTGCATTACGTTTAAATCAAACGACAAAACCAACTTTGAACACTATTACATTGTAGGCGGAGACCATTTTGCGACAGAGAGTGAGTTAGAGTTCATCAAGTCCCACTTGTATGTTGCTCCATGCAAAAGCAGAAAACAAGCCGATATGGGCATTGCAGATGACGATATAATTATGGTTCGCAACTATAAGGTATCGAATGTTGTGTTCTGTGGCAAGTCCGATATGGTGGCAGGGTATTGGGCAAGCATAACACAAAAGTAGTACTTAATTAAGTACATAAAGGGTAGTGCAGCAATGCACTATCCTTTCAATTAGACTAATATGGAATATTCAGAAGTATATAATATCATACGTGATATAGATACAACCATAAACGGCTGTAATTGTACGATAACCACAAATAGTGGCAAGAAATATCGTCAGAATATCTATATATCGTCAGCCAATAGGTTAAAGATAAGAAATGTTGGCAGCAAAGTGGCAGGGTACAATATTACGTCAGAAATGGCAAAACTTTGGAAAGATATATCAATATCTAAGAAAAGAGTTAAGAAAAGTTAAGGAATTTGGTGGTATCAAATATTCTTAGTACCTTTGCAACAGAAAAAGAGATAAACAACATAAGTTTAACAATTTAAAAGATATGATATTATGAAAATTAATATTAAGGTTTTTGCGTTATCATACGCAAGTGTAGATAGTGACGGAAATTTATACGTAGACACGATAGGAGTATATGACTCCTTTGAAAGTGCAAAAAAAGCACTAAATGATTGTGTTGCAGAAGACATTGAGTGTGGATGTTCCAAAAAAGATTGGAAGGTAGTAGAGAGAAAAGCAGAATATGAAAATGTATTTGCGAATGAACGCAAAGAATATTTAATCAAAGAGCTATAACTGCAAATAAAAAATCCAAAAAATCGGTTGCTTGCAAAAGTAGCCGATTTTTTTGTTTATATATTATTTTATAATAATCATAACAGAATTAATACAATAACATTACATTGCCCTGCCGACAACCCTATTTATTTGCCTTCTAAGAGGTTTTCTTTGCTTTTTCCTATAACTTTATCCACCCAAATTAAAATAACGTCTTAGAGAGCAAATTTTATATAGTATTACTATTATACGCATACGCACGTATGTATGTATAGCTATATTCTTGTAATATTGCCGATAACCCTATTTATTTTCGTTTTAAGGCAGTTTTATATTGTTTCTCTATACTTTATCCATCCGAACTAAAATAGCGTCTTAAATCGAAAATTTTGGATATTATGTGGTGATTTCTTTATATAATATTATTATATATACGCACGCACACACGCATAATATATTATATAATATTGCCGATTTGTTAAAATCTGTGTAAATATCTTCTCTATCTCCCTATTTTTATTAATGGACGTTAAGTTGGTGTCTTTTGTGTTAAAATCCGTATAATTGTTTTGTGGAATGAAATAAAGTTAGTACTTTTGCATCGCATTTGGGAAATAAACATCTCACTTGTTTATAGTTTTAGATATAGTATTAATATTAAAATATTACGATTATGAATGATAAGAAGTGGAGTAACTATCAATTAGATATTTTTAAAGCTATCAAAGATAGTGATAAAAATATCATCGTAAATGCAGTGGCAGGGAGCGGAAAAACAACCACTATTGTTGAGGCTTGCAAAAGATTAAAATTGTTCCCTAATAAGGTTCAATTTTTGGCGTTCAACAAAAGCATTGCCAACGAATTGGCTGAAAAGCTAAAGGGCTATGCACAAGTGAATACACTACATTCTTTCGGCTATGCTGTATTGCGTCAAGCATTTAAGGGCAAGCGAATTATTATTGATGATAAGAAATATATTAGACTATTGCAGAAGAATATCTGTGATTGGTCAAGATATATAAATCATGAAGAGATGAGCAATGTAGAAATCTATAACTCATGTTGTCAGATTAAGAAAATCTTTGATTTGGCAAGGGTAAATCTCATTCAATATGGAGATATAGAAAGCCTTAGAGGTATCTGCGACGCTTATGGTATCTGTGATGAGTTTGACGAATTGGAGATTGTCAATAATCTTCTGAAAGACTGCTATCACATGTCAGATGACAGAGTTATTGACTTTACCGATATGGTAGTTTTGCCTTTGCACTATCGTACTTATATAAGTACATTTAAGTTTGTCTTTATTGACGAGTGCCAAGACCTAAACGCTGCGCAAAGGGAGTTGATGTTATGCGCTGCAAAGGGAGGTAGGTTTGTTGCAGTTGGAGACAGAAAGCAAGCCATAAACGGCTTCTGCGGTGCAGATTGTTTGTCTTTTGATAAAATTGCGGAAACACCAAATACGATTGAGTTACCTTTGTCAGTAAACTATCGCTGTGGTAGTAATATCATCAAGTTGGTTCAAGAAATCGTACCACAAATTAAGGCTTACGAAAAGTCTGAAAGCGGTACAATTGAAACATATAAAGTACTTTCAAAATCGCTTTTCCACAAGGGTGATATGGTTCTTTGCAGAAAATCTGCACCGCTTGTAGGATTGTGCTTTAAGTTGCTGCAAAATGGCATTACTGCGATAGTCAAAGGTGGTGATATTGCTGAAAGTATGCTTAAACTTATAAATAGAGCGAATTGCAATAGCATTAATGATTTGTCAAAGTGGATTGATAACGAAAAGAAAAAAACTGCGACAGAAATTGCTGAATATCTAAATGTAGGTTTGGATAAAGCGAAAAAGACTAAAAGATATATTAATCTTGCAGACAAATTGGACTGCATTAAAAATATCTGCGTCAGTCAGTTAACGGACGTTACAGAGTTGAAAGACTACATACAAAAAATGTTTGACGAGAAAAGCATTAAAAATGCAGTAGTATTGTCAACCGCACATAAATCAAAGGGATTAGAAGCTGATAGAGTTTTAATTCTTACACCATCCAATTTCCCTATGATTACTAAATACTCAAAGGAGTGGGAGGTGCAGCAAGAATACAACCTTAAATATGTTGCATGGACGAGAGCCAAAAAAGATTTAGTTTTTATCGACATGAGCGAAAGCGAGTTGAACAATGCTGAATTGACAGAAGACAATAAATAAAGATATGGTAGCAAGAAATTGCTACCATATTTTTTTGTATCCATATATTGATTTAAGATTAAATTAGCCAATAACCACATTTATTTTCGTTCTAAGGGCTTTTCTATCAATATCCCTATAACTCATCCACCTAAGCAGGGATAACGTCTTAAATCGAAAATTTGATATATTACTATTATGCGCATACGCACGTATATATATAATTCATACCAAATGTTAATGAAATGTTAAAGGTTCGAATTTATTTGGTTATCTCAAATAAATATATTACCTTTGCAGCAGATTTAAGAGAATGACAAGTTTAATCTTTAAAAGTTTACGATTATGGCAAAGAATAATTTTATCAAACAACTCACTGAATTAAAGAAAAAGTTTTTGGAGTATGCAAAAGAAAAATCTGCAAAGGTTAACAAAGAGACCTTTGAGATTGACATCTGTGAGTACTATATTACAATGCGAGTTGAATGTGATGATGAATATGGTGATTGTATTGTATTCACGCAAGAAATTGAAATGGATAGCACTAACGACACCTACCAAAATCCGATATACGGAAACATGATACATATAACATACTAATTGCAACTAAGCCGATTACTTATAAAATGGTAATCGGTTTTTTTATTTCTTCTACTAACAATATATCCAACAATATTCCAACAGACCTAATTTATTTGCGTTCTAATGGCATTTCTTTGCTTTTCCCTATAAACTTATCCATATAAGCTAAAATAATGGCTTAGAATTGAAATTTAGGCATACTTGAATTAATTTGTTAAAATGAGTTAATAAATTTGGTAGAGTGGAACAAACTTAGTACCTTTGCATCTGGAATTAAGAAACAAATTCAAGTTTAACAATTAAAGATAGGAGATTAAGATTATGAACTATTTTTTCAGTAAAGAATTTTATGAGCGTGCTATTGCTGAGGAGAAGAAGGATAGCTATTACTGCGAAGTCTCCATTAAGGATTTCAAAGGTAAAATATCTTTACTTAGACAGCTATGCCAAAACATATCCAATATGGGTATCGAATGTAAAGATTTCGGACATGATAGTGACTATCGTGGTTATGCTATAATTCTGAATGCTTCTTTGGACGACATTAAGAAGTTACATGCGAGATATAGAGACAACTTGTCTATTGACAGAAACATATGTGACTATGATACCTACGAGAAAGCACTTTCCTACATTCGAAAGAGAAAGGAGAAGAAAATCAAGGAATATGAGGAAAGGTTAAAACTATTTAAATAATTTGGTCAATTCAAATTTATTTAGTACCTTTGCATTAGAAATAAAGAAAAAATACTCTGTTAATTAGGATTTTGGTAGCTATAATATCCGATTGCTTGTGAAAGTAGTCGGATATTTTTTTTTATCTTATATATCCATCATTCATTTGAAATTTGGTTTCTAAGCCATTATTTTTCTTCTGATGATAAATTATACCAATTGATAGAGAAAGTGCCTTAGAAGCAAAATAAATCATATAATCAAGGGGAGTACATGTACTTAATTAAGTACAAACGTATTGGAATATATAGAAACAGACAGGGATGGCAGCACATCAAACGCTACCATCCCAAGAAACCATTTAACAATTAAAAGTATATGTTGTTGAGAGAGCAGGATTCGAACCTGCGAAGCTACGTAAACGTAACAGAATGTTTACCACATTTCCGAAGAATTAAATATAATCAAAAGTAGTGTAACTGCTTTATATACATTCACTCCTTGCAGTTTCTTGCAAGTTTCTTCGAAACGATAACAATACTTCTTTTACCTTTAATTTAAGAGGTTCAAAAGTATAGTTACCTAATTTGTTTTAAGAGTGATTCTTGCAACACGGTTACAAGCACTCTATTTCTCATTCCCCATTTGTCCTATGCTATATAAAACATAACATTTTTCTCTGGTATCTCTCAAAGCAATTTCTTTATTCAGTTTTTTTCTTGAACTTTTCTCTACTCTTTATCCCTCCACATCTTCTAGAGCAACAATGGTTTGGGTGCGTTGAAAGATTTCTCTTCAAGAATTGAAATTTCTTACCACATATAGGACAAGTCATTTCAACTATCCTCTCTTTCTTGTGCCCTTTGCTTGCATTGATAGACTTTGATAGAACTTGATAATTTTCTATCCTATCGTCCATTTTATCATTGTTAATGTGGTCTATCTCGTATCCCTCTTCAATATCAATCTTATAATGACTAGTATAGAGATATTTAGCATAGCTAACAGC
>NFYZ01008951.1_pt1 | contig 12675 bp, 5 predicted proteins | sample 1092561 | NCBI WGS metagenome assembly NFYZ01 (sample SAMN03609887, study PRJNA323583) | gut metagenome | isolation source: feces | host: Rattus norvegicus | place: Malaysia | collected 2013 | reverse complement strand
TTAGGGTCTTTCGGATCTTTTGGATCTTTTGGCTCTTTCGGTTCCTTCGGTTCCTTAGGGTCTTTGGGATCTTTTGGGTCTTTCGGGTCCTTTGGATCTTTTGGTTCTTCTTTTTCTAGCTCAGCTATTTTTTCTTCTGCTGCTTCTAATACTTCAATATTTGTTATTAAAGCTTTTTGCTCATCAGTTAGTGATTCATAAGCTGCTCTTATTTTTTCTATATTATCTTTATCTTCTAATGTTAAATCTTTAAGTTCTGGTAATTTATTAATTGAATCTATTATAGTTTGTACAGCATTTTCATCAAACCATTCTTTTATTTCATTAACCTTATCCTTTATATTATATGGTATTAAAGCTTTTTGCTCCTCTGTAAGAACTGTATCATATTCATCTATAATATCCTTAACTAATTTTATATCTTTTATTTCAAATTCATCTATATTTCCTAATTCTTCAACTCTATTACTAAATCCTAAAGCTGCATCTATATTTTCTTCCGTTGGCTCTGGTGTATTATATAAATCCACCATATAATCTCTAATAATTGATATACCGTAGTCTGGATTTGGAGCCCAAAGTCCACCTAAATCTTCAACAAAAAGTATGGTGCCTGCCCATTCGGCTTCCTTAGTTTTATACCATCTTGGGTGGGGTTCTCCAATTGGGTCTACTCCACAATATATTCCTAAATGGTTAAAATGTCCTCTTACACCATCCTCCGGTGTAGCAAAAGTTTCATGGTCCTCTGGTCTATCTCCTATTGGGTCAGCTATTTTTATTCCAGCCCAATTATTCATTTCTGGTCTAACTTGTCCAGTATATTTACCAAAATTAGTTTCTTTAGCAGATTGAGTATAGAGTATTTCTGGCCTCATACCCATTAACCCTCCATATTGCCAATATACAGGGGCAATATCTACAAATCGTTTATGAGCACCTCTTTTTACTGCCCAAGCTTGTACTTGTCTTACACTTATTTGAGTTTCTGATATAATTGGAGTTTTTAAAGATTGAATTTTTTCTTCTACTGCTTCAAGTTTTTCCAAATATCCTTCTTCTATTTTTGCTCTTTCTTCTTCGCTCATTTTTTTATAAAGAGCCCTAGCCTTTTCAGCATTTACTTTATCAGTTACAACTATTGTAGTAATGTCTTCTGGATTAGGTAATTCATCTACTAGCTCCATAAATTCTTCATATCTTGATTTTATATCTCCTTCATCTCCAGGTCTAAACATATCTGATTCTTTGAAGGATTTTTTTGTTACAAATGCTTGAAATCCTTTTCCTATAACTTCTTCCTTTAAGACTTCAGCATCTTCTTCTGTTTCAAATTTTCCGGCCATAGCCCAATGATTATAAGTATTTTTGTCAAATAGCATAAAAGCGTTTTCAAATCCTGCTTCTATTAATGCAACTACTCGTTCCATAGCTTCTTCTTTTGTGCTATAAACTCCTATTTGAACACAATACCATTCTTTTTCCACATGTTCACTAGCCTTAACTATATCTGAGTCATCCATTACTCTTTTTGTTATCCAGGAGCCTTCATATTTTTTATGCTTTTTTACTTCATTTAATATTGGCTCTGCTTCTTCCCTAGTTTCAAATCTTCCGGCTATAGTATAAAAAAAGTTACTATTAGGGTCATCGAAAACCAAGGCATCTTTAAAACCTAAGTTATACAACTCTATGGCCGAGTTTAATGCATTTTCCTTACTTGAAAAAGTTCCTGTTTGTACACAATGCCATTCCTTCCCTTCCTCAGGCTCTTCCGGAGCTTCTTCGGCCATGGCAGGTAAGCCTAGTGACAGAAGCATAGTTAATACAATAAGTAATGATACTACTCTTTTACTTTTCATTCCGTAAATCCCCCTTTTAAACTTTTGTATTTTTATTCCCTTATTATATTAGTATACCATTTCTGAAACGTTGTTTCAATACGTTTTCAGAAAATACGAAATGTTTTTTCACCTGTGTTATGACATTTTTCTACTATTATATTCAAAATACCCTTGTATAAATATTTATTTTATCATATATTGTATTATTCTTATGAATTAAGTCGTAAAACAACTATATAAAAATAGAGGATAGAAGGTTTATTGCCATCTATCCTCTATTAATCATCTTATATTTTAAAAATAAATTATTCTTTTATTATTATGATTTTTTTCTCTTATTTATAACTACACCAACCAATACTAGGCCTAAACCAATAACAACATATCCTACTTTTTTGCCCTCACCTGTCTTCGGTAATTCACCTTTATTTTTAGAACCCTTTCCTGAATCATCTTTTGGTTTTTCTGGTTCTTTTGGATCTTTTGGATCTTTAGGGTCTTTCGGATCTTTTGGTTCTTTTGGTTCTGTTGATTTTAATTCTAAAGCCTCAATAGCATTTAATAAATTATTTTCTGCCTTATCTAATTCTTCTTGGGTTGCATTTTCATTTTCATATATAGCCTTTCCTGATTTTAATGCTATTTCTAATGCCCTCCAGCTTTCTTTCGTATAGTCCTTTTTATTTAACTTTTCTGCTTTAGATATTGCTGCTGCCAACTTGCTCTTATCTATTTCTGGAACTGGTTCTTCCTTTTCTAACTCAGCAATTTTCTCTTCTGCTTCTATTAATTTATTAATATTTCTTACTAAAGCTTTTTGCTCTTCTGTTAATTTTTCATAGGCTTCTCTTGCTACCTTTACTTTTTCTTTATCTTTTAATGTTAAATTATCAATAGAAGGTAATTTTTCTATCATCTTTTCTACTTTTTCAGCGGCATCTTTGTCTGGATCTGCTGGGTCTATCGGATCAACTGGTTCTTCTATTTTTACAATCTCGGCTGTATTTCTTACTCTTAATCTTGGTCCCTCTGGATCTGTAGATGCTAGACCAATAGCGGTTATTGTATCCCCTACTTTAATGTCTGAATTCCATTTTCCTAGACTTTCTTCATCACCAGAGCCATCACCTATATATCCATTTACATATACCCTTGCTACTCCTGAATCATCTTCAATATATAGGCTATTCTTCAATTCATCTATTTCTTTTACCCTTCCTTTTACTTTCACCAGCAATCCTTCATTTTCTTTTAGCATACTATTTTTTGCAAACATTTCTATTGGTTCTATTTCTTCAATTTCATCACCTATAACTATTAAATCCTCAGCCTCATTTCTTATTTGAAGTTGATAATCCCCTTCATATTCTCCTGCTCTTCCTGTGATTCTAACTTTAGTACCTAAAGGTAATTTAGTTTGAGATACGCCAAATATAGTCATTCCACCAGTTTCATCTTGTACATAAATTACTTCAAAGAAGGCATTATTTAAATTATGTTCTTTTGAATGGGCCTCTGACATAGCAGTAACCCTGCCTTCTATAGCAAAAGGTTCTCCAAAATTTTCTGGCATACCATCCCTTACTTCTTTTATAGTTTTAACTTCTACTTCTCTTTCAGGTTTTAACCAATCTAGGATATTACTAGTTATTTGAATATTTGAATACCTATTATCCCCTGCCATTTCAAAATCTGAGAAAAATGTTGAACCTGAAACTATTACCTTGCCTCCACTTGGCAGTTCTTCTGCAGCAAGAACATGGACATTTCCTTCATCTATAGGAATGAATCCTGTTGAAGTATTTCCTGCATTTTCATTTTTAGTTGTAGGGTGTCCTTTTACAAGAAAATCTACACTATCGCTTTTTCCATTTTCCTTAAGATGTACTGAACATCCACTATAGAAACTATATTCGTCACCTTCTCCAAGACTAGATGTTAAATTATATTTATCTGAGGTGTAATTCTCCAAGTATAATCTATATTGTTGTCCACCATTCTTTTCATAATCTACCACCTGGTCAGAATTAAAAATTACATTTGAACCTATAGCATTTAACACTTTATTTCCTTGAATAGAGTTTTGATAATCTCCAGTTCCATCCCCATAATTAGCCCTGGAAGTAATTATTAAGGAACCACCTCTATCAGTAAATCTTTTAATTGCATCTATTTCTTCATCACTAAGTTTAGCTCTTTTAACTTCTCCCTTATCCCTTGGTTGAGGTGATGTTATTACTAATACATCCATATCTTCTAAAGATTCATCTTTTAAAGGTTCATGATTTTCTACCATAACCATCTTTTTACCTTTAAGCATTTCTCTAAGGTTATCAACCATACCTTCATAATCTCCACTTACGTATTGATTACTATGAGCATAGTCTACCATAACTTTTACAGCTGAACCCCTAGGAACTACTTCTACTCTTGTACTAGTTGTAAAGGCTTTATCTACACCAGGTATTGTAGCCACTGCGTACAAATTGTACTCTCCAGACTTTTCTGGTTTCCAATTCATTGTTGCCTTTGCCGTACTACCTTGGCCAATATTTTTAACTATATCTTCACCAACTTTATTTTCATCAGAAATATTACCTACATAAAATTCTACTTTTGCTTCACTGAGAATAGATTCGCCATTATTATATACAACAGCATCTAAATCAATAGAATTTCCTAATTCAAAATAATCACTGGAAACATCTAGTCCAGATAATCCTACTGGTAATACTTCTCCAACCCATACTGGTGCTGTAACGGATATATCTTTATTCGCCTGAACAACTCTTACATAGTAATAATCATATATTGGTTCTAATTCAAAATTCCAATCTACTTTATGGTCGTTAAAATCCTTCGATGCAGATACCACCCCACCATTAGAGATAAGTTCTACTTTCTGAATTTTTTGTTCTTCATCATTCGTATCTGGTTCATTAATATCTATGGATATCTCTAATTTCTCTGGGCTATTAAGTATTGAACCCATTAATTGTCCATTTACTTTATACATTATTTCCAAGTTTTTATTTTCTGTAGCATATACTCTCATATCTCTAATACCATCATAAATACTATCTCTATTTAATTCATCAGTAAGTATTACATCTCTTGCATCATTAGATGTTACCCAGTTGCCTTTATGATTATCTTGGTTATTTGATGGAGCCAAATGCCATCCCTTATCTAAAGCTCTTGTATAATATTCATAACTTGGAAAATACCCACTACCTCTAATAGGGCCTTCTCCATTACCTACTTCTATTAATTGAACAACATTGTCTGCCCCTTCGCTATAATAACCAAAGTCTGCAAAATCTCCAAAGGTTGTACCAGGATGATTTAATTGGTTTATAGATTCTGGGTGCTGGGCTATTTTTTCATAATAAGCCTTTAGATCCATATCTCTATTAGTTCTAGATGCAAACCATGGTGTATTGAAAGTATTTATATGACCCCATCCGCCAGTGGAACCACTCCAAGTCATTTCATAGCCAGCTAAAGCTACATATTCTCCGTCTTCATTATATGCATCAGCTTTTTCATGAAGTAACTTCCACTTTTCACTTGTAGATTCGGATATATCTGTAATATTTTCATTATCTAACTCATTATCGAACCAGTTTGAATGGTCCGTTACTGCAAAAAAATCAGCCTTTCCTTTATCTCTTGCATAAGTATAAGCATCATCTGGTGTACCCGTACCATCGGAAACATTTGTATGAGAATGTAACTGGCCAAAGTAATGATTATACTCTGCTTCACCTATAGAAAAACTCCAGGCTTTAGTTTCTTCATTTCCCTTTGTATCACGTACAAGAACTGTAACACTATGGTTATATAATTTTAAATCTTCTTCTGGAATATAAGTAACACTTTCTTTTGTAACAGTAGCCTTATCTGTTACATCTACTCCATCAACAAAAATTTGAACAGAATCAGTATCTATTCCTGATGGGTCTTCATATTCTGCTTTTATTACTGGTTTTATATCAGATTCATCAAGGACTGCTCCTTCTTCTGGCTCTACTTTTGTTATAGTTGGTGGTAAAATATCTTCATCAGTTATTTCTACAAAATATGGGTTTTCCCTATTTTCTGGAGCTGTTGCTTCATTAGTTCCATCTGTAGCCCATATAAAGTATTCTAATCCAGCCATATTTAGTTCAGCCTTTTGTATAACCGTAACATACTCCTTATTAACTAAGGACATTTCTTTTTCTTTATACTCTGTTTCACCTTTAGTTCTATAAAATAACTTAACGTCCTTCACTTCTCTATCATCTGTAACTTTAGATTTTATTTCTAAATCTTTATATATATTCGCATTACTTATTGACTCATGCTCTATAACTGGTGCTTCTGTATCTGGACCTAATTCCGTTTTAGTTACATCTTCTGGGTTTTCTACACGTAATTGATAGTTTTCATTGTGTATTGAACCAAATCCTATGATATCTACTAAATCCCCTTCTTCTATACCTGTTAATTCTGGCATTCTAAATATAATTAAAGTATCTCCTGATAAATCCTCTATTATAGTATTAAAATCATAATTAATTTCTTTTAAATAAACTTTTTCAACTTTAACTCTTTGACATTCATAATTACCAGTTTTAATATCAGAGAAGGTAACTAACTTTGGTTCTGGCAATTCATTATCACTGCTTACAACCTCTACATCATTATGGTCTTGAGGGACTACTTCTAATAATCCAGCATATTCATCTATCTTTCCTGATACAATAACTTCATCCCCAATTTTTAACCCTAAGTCTTCTCCATACTTATATATATCTATAGCAGCAGTTTCATCTTGTATGAAATAATTATTGTTAGAATCAATGAAGGTCACTATTCCTTTAACCTTTGCAAAATCACCTTTGTTAAGTTTTCTTGCTTCCGCTATAGTCATAAGTTCAGCTATATTGTACACAAATGTGCTTATATCACTATTTTCCATTCCTTCTTTTACTGCTATTGCCTTAATAGTTGTATTTTCGTTTATAATTATTGGTTCAACGTATTTACTGCTTTCTACAGTTGGCTCACTGCCGTCTATTGTATAGTATATAGTTGCACCTTTAGTTTCCGTTTCTAATATAACTTCAGTTCCTTTATCTACTGTACCTTCCTTAGGTCGTGCTATTACATTGGATACTTTATTTACTGGCTCTTCAACTTCATCTTCATCAGATACTAACACAACATCGTCTACTTGTATGTAACCTTTTTCTTCATCTGCATTTCTTACGGAAAATATTACTTCTACATCATCTACATCTTTATCATAACTAAATGTATAAGTAATTTCCTGCCATTCATCAGTGTCTAGTATTGTATAATCTGTATATTGTGAATAGCCTCCGTCTCTAAAGAAAGCATTTCTTATTTCCCCTTTTCCTTTAACCCAATATGTCAATGTATATTCTACGTCTTTCTTAATAGATATAGGTTTAGAAGTAAACCTTTTGTGGCTAGAACCTGTTTCAGCTAATTGAACTGCATAGTCTCCATTTTTAGCCCCAGTATTAGTTTTATTTACTTTTGATTTAGCAATACTTGATTTTGCCCCAAACCAACCTACTGGTAAGCCATTTTCCCATTCTTCAAAATCCCCATTTTCTAATAAATTTTTCTCTTCAGTCTCACCATCATAAGACGTCCATGTAATGTTATCTACTGTTATTTGAGCATTTTTACTTCCACCAGAAGCATGTCTAATTTCTAGCTTGAATTTTCCTTCTACATTTATATCTTTTACTTTAAATTTTTGAACTCCATTGTTATTATTATCTAAGGTATATGTTCCTTTTGATTCATCGTTTATAAATAATTCTACGGTTCGTTCCTGCTTAGTAGTGAAGGCTTTTTTAAGATCTACAGAAAAATCTTTTATTCCGCCGTCAATTTCTGCATATATAGTAGAACCATCTCCTGATCTTCTTAAGATTATGCCTTTACCGTCTATTGAATAATCGTCACCTTGATTAATTAAACCTTCCCTAGCATGTACGTAATGCCATTCAATACCCTTATCACCTATGAAACTTCCATCAAGGTATTCTCCCGCATTTTCTGAAATGTAATTATCAAAAGTTTCTATAAAAGTTTCTTCTTCTGCCTTTGCTATACTAGGTAAACCTATTGTAAATACACTACTTAATACTAAGATTAAAGCTAATAATCCACTTAACCTTTTAGTATACTCGTGTCTCAAAAAAATCCCCCCTTATAAAATTTCTTTACTTTGAAACTCTGTAAATTTTCTGAATATTAAAGACCTGATAACGATTTCCTCCTTATTTCAACTATACAACAAAGCCTCCTTTCACAATATTTCATCAAGTATATATATATATCATACCACACTTATTAAATGGATTATAAATCCTAATTGCTTTTTAAGACTTTCCATAATTTAAAGGACATTAAAACCTTATACATTTGTAGACTTCTTACAAAGTGACTTTCTAAATATATTTAAAGTATAACAAGGCAGAGAAATCTCTGCCCTGTTAATTACTTACATCAGTTTCCTTTTTTCCTTAAAGATAAACCTAGAACTAATAATATTAAACCACCAAAATATAATTCTAATTTACTGCTATCACCTGTTGCTGATAATGTTGTTGATTTTAGTTTTTTGAAAATTTCTGACTCCAAACAATATTTCTAACATTCTTTTTGCAAAAATACAGTAATTTTTTGTTTACTTTTATTTTTTATTATTTTTGATACTAAATTCTTTTCTCCAACATTACCAACTCAATTCCATGTACAGGAATATATAAGATTTCTTTATATTCACCTTCTAATTCTAAAAATTCAACAATCATCTCAGGTCGAGCCTTACCCTTTAAATATTCTAGTTCTTCTTTAGTCATATTTTCTGGTGCACCTATCTTAATCCATTCATCAAATACTGAACCATTTTCTCTATTTAACCTGTATTTAGTAACCTTATAGTTTCCTGAGAGACCTTCTATATTAATTCTTACTTCTTTTTGTTCCTTTGTTTCATATATTGAATATCTATTAGTATTAGATAATGCAGAAGTATCCCCACTTAAAAATAAATCATCAAAATATGTATAATTATATACTAAAACTTGGATATCTTCATTCTTTTTAGTTATTATATATTCATCACCTTGATCCATTATCTTGTTTCCTAACTTGGATAGTAGGAAATAAGCATAATAGGAGGGTTTTTTTAATCCATCTTTGTTTATAAGACCAAATCCACCATGGAAAGAACTAATCCCTAGCTTATGCTCTTCAAATATATCCGTAAAAGTCCAATATCCTAATGAATCTACAGTATTAATACTTTGTAATACATTTTTTATAATAAAAGTTGCTACATAGGATGTATCATGGATTAAATTGCCAAAGAGGGATGAAGCATTCCACTCTGTAATATGGACCTCCGGTTTATAATTTAAACTTTTATCCATAATATGTTTAATTCTATTGATTGTGTTAATTGTATGATCCTTATCATAATAAATTTTCTTAACTAGATAGCCTAAATCAGATACATCTGCTTCTTTTTCATAATATAATGATGCTTGCTCCATAGATTCCTCAGAAATATACTCGGGATAAATATGTACTGATAAAAAATCTAGAGGAAGATTATTTTCATTACAAAATAATAGAAAATCTTCTAGCCAATTGCTACCTAATATTGTTCCATGGGTTATGGATGGCCCTCCAACTCTTAGTTTTTCTGAAATAGATTTAATTGCCAGAACCGTATCCTTATAAAAATCAAAATATTCTTCTTTAGTACCAGCCCAAAAAAAATATTCATACTCCGGTTCATTCCAAACTTCAAAATACCAAGTTTCCACTTCTTCTAAACCATATCTATTTATACAATGCTTTACAAACCCCTGTACTAAGTCTATCCAAAGCTTTATATCCTTTGGAGGAGAAATATTTCCCTTCCACCAATATACAGTTTCATCAGAACGCTTTAATTCAGAAGGCATAAAACCTAATTCTACAAAAGGTTTAATATTCATTTCCATAAAAAAATCAAAGAGTTCGTCAACATAGGACCAATTATATTCTATCTTTCCTTCTTTAGATAGATTGTATACCATCATTTCGTCCATAAATATACCATGAAATCTTATATATTCAAATTTAATCTCTCTTTGCAATTCCCTAAACTGATTCCGCCACTGACTTCTTAATCCTTCCGAAGCCCTACCAAAAGTCGCAAGTTTCTGCCAATAGGGTTTAAAATGCTTTCCTCTATCTTTTCCATTTATATAAATGTGCTCTTTATAATTCGTAAAATTGGGCACCTCTTGAGTTTTCATCTCTGGAGGCTCTAAATAACTAAATAACTTTTTAAAGGCAGAAGCTCTATTTACATCTAGATAACTTTTACTTTTATATTCCTTTTTAATATTTATATAGCATTTATCACAAGGCTCTTCATCTGCATATTGCTTTTTATATTCTGTTGGCAAACAATTGTAGGTTTCCTTGAAAAGCTTATTAAAAAAATTAACATTCGAAAATCCACTAGCATAGGATATCTCTGTTATGGTTTGATTTGTATCTATAAGCATATTTACTGCATTATCTAACCTTCTACTATTTAAATAATCTTGAAAAGACATTCCCATTTTATCTTTTATGAAATGAGACAAATAATAGTAGTTAAGATGCTCTCTTTTCGCTATTTCCTTTAAAGTTATTTTTTCACTTATATTTTCATCTACATAATTAACTATACGTTGGAGTCTAGATATATCATCATCTTTAAGCTTTGATTCCTCCTCATCTATTACAGTATAATCAAAATTATTTATAAGATGAGTTCCTAATAAATATAAATAGCTTCCTATATTAAACTTATATCCCAGATCTCTTTTATTTAATTCCCATAATATCTTTGCAATGTATTGCCTAATTACGTCAAACCTTTCCTGCTCATTTTCCCCATAAGCAAAAGATCTACAATCAAATTCCATTTTGCTAAAGGAAGGGTAACAATTAAAATAAAATCCTGGATCTATTTGTATTGCTAATAATACATTATTATCTTCTGTTCTTTCCGTACTATGTAACTCATTACAATTCACTAATATAAGGTCATTTTCTTTAAGATGATATATTTCTTCGCCAATTCTAACTTTCACTGTTCCTTCTAAAACTAATATTATTTCTATCTCTTTGTGCCAATGCATGTCAAATCCATCTACACTATGAATTATTGCATTTATAGGTAGATCCTCTTCAGACCTTACAATTTCATATTTGTACCCCATAGAATACCCCCATATTTTTAATCTTAATACTAAACCCACATTCTTCTATTTATTTTTTACCCTAAGTCAATTATCCTTAACAATTATATTTACTAGTTTTCATGGAAACCTCTGTATATTTGTTGCTAAAATAGTAAAAATAGACTATTATATTAATAGGTTAATTTTAAATAAATAGGAGTTGATTATATGGATATTATAGTAGATGCTTTTATAGAAATCCCAAAAGGTAGTAGTAATAAATATGAATATGATGAAGAACGTAAGGTATTAGTCCTTGATAGGGCACTATTTTCCCCTATGTTCTATCCAGCTGACTACGGATTTATTCCAGATACATTAGCTGAAGACGGAGACCCAATAGATATAATGGTACTTATGGCTAATCCAACCTTTCCAGGTTGTATGATAAAGTCTAGAGTTATAGGTATGTTCTTAATGGAAGATGAAAAAGGTAAGGACGAGAAGATTATCGCTGTGCCTTTAGGAGACCCAAGATATAAAGATATTAAAACCATTGATGATATGGGTTCCCATATGAAAAAGGAATTTGAACATTTTTTCTCTGAATATAAGCAGTTAGAAGGAAAAGAAGTCCATGTTAAAGGATGGGCAGATGTAGAAGAAGCCATTGAGGCAATAGAAAAATCAAGAGAAAATTATATAAAGTAAAAAATACTGGCTATATGTTATAGCCAGTATTTTACACTACCCTTAAGGAAGCCATAGCCCTTTCTCTTTGAAAATATGAATTAAAGTATAGAGTAATGTGACTTTTTTATTAAATTTTAAAGCTTATAGATGTTTTAATTTGCATTTTGTCATAATACTATCTAATATTTGTCCTTTCCGTAATATCCTTTACCTTTAACATTCCCTATTCTTGTATTAGGTAAATAATTAACTGTAAGCCTATCTCCTTTATTGATTCCAGGTTGATAATATAGTTCTATTGAAATGACTTCTCCAGTTTTATCATCTTTCATCTTAAGTATATGCGCACTCATATTTGATCTTGCTATAGAACTATCTAAAGACTCGCCCGTCACAGTTTTAAAGTCTTTTTTAATCACATAAGGTAAGTCTTTTATACTTGGAATTATTACATAATGCATAGAACCTATAATTATTAATAGTACTATAACAGATAATATTAGTGTGAAACTATCTAATTTAAATTCTCTTATTTTGAGTTCATTAATTACTATCTTTATAAAAGCACCTCTCACTATCATTGAACCCATTAAAATTGCATAAAATATTACAATTGATTAAGAATTCATTCATATCTACCCCCTATTATTCTAAACATCCCGTATCATTTGGTTTATCAAATATCCAATTCTCAACTTCACTACGAATTTTTTTACCACCATCAACAACTTTACCCTTTAAGACTCCCCTTCCCATATCTAAAGTTAAAAACTCTGCAGCTTGCTTAAAGTCTATTGTCCTTTTCTCACCTTTACTGGTCGATTCATAACTCTATCTACAACTTGATGTGGACTTGTGAAAGGCTTTTTAGGTCCATATCC
>NFYZ01001442.1_pt1 | contig 12732 bp, 8 predicted proteins | sample 1092561 | NCBI WGS metagenome assembly NFYZ01 (sample SAMN03609887, study PRJNA323583) | gut metagenome | isolation source: feces | host: Rattus norvegicus | place: Malaysia | collected 2013 | reverse complement strand
TTCAATGTTTATATGAAAAAGTAAACTAAGCAGAGAGAAAGCATGCTTTTATATATATATAATTGCACAGTTCTATTCTGCTTAGTTTACTTTTTCAGGTTAGTAATGTTATCTATCATTCAATCCATTTCTTCTTACGCCATGTTGTAATAGTACATTTCTTTACTCCAGTCTTATCAACCAATTCATCACCAGACTCAAACTCATCGCCAACATTAAGTCCATATTTAGATAGTGTCTTGTCTGGCATAGCTTTTAATATAGTGCATTTCTTTACACCAGCTTTACCACCTGCTTTACCAGCTTCAGACTTGTTTATCTTCTCACTTATACCATTTATTTTACAGCATCTTTTCACAACATATATTATCTCTTTGCTGTTGTCAAGCAGATATATAACATTTGTCTTAAGCTGAGCAAATATATCATCTAAGCATGTTACTTTGGCGCGGCTCGTCTTTACATCTAACATATCATCTGGCATTAAGCAGTTGTCAATGAACTCTTCTAGTGCATCATATTCTCCTGTGTGCCAGAACATATCTATAAGCTCATCTGGCATAGCTATAAACAAAGATGCATTCCAATGGAATTTCTTGTAGTGGTCAGCCATTAGCTTATAGTCATTCCAGTCTTTATTACATCTAGACACAAACATCACATATGCAAGAATGAACTTATATGTTTTATCAGGCATCTCACCACCAAACATCTCTACTGTCTTCTCTTCGAACTTTTGCTTCGATAGCCATAGCATAGCAGCAAGCTCAGCGTAGTCAAAATCTTTATTTGTATAATTAGTGCCTCTATTTTTAAATTGCTCAAACAAGTCACAGAACAACTTCAATATGTTGAATTTAGAGCTCTGCACTATATATTTCACATCAAGTATCTTATTTATGCCTAATCGCTTAAGACGCTTATATAGCTTATTGAAATTTCTAAGCTTTGGGTCTGCATCAATTACAGACTGCTCAACATGCATACCCATCACAATATCTCGCTTAAGCTTATTGCGTATTTCTGTTACGCTTTTCCAATACTCCTTGTTATTCTCAACATCTTCATCATCATAGTCAAGAAATTGCTCAAAGTCTTTATCTACGTTTATTCCATAGTATGAGTCAGTCAGATTTTTAAGCTTAGTCTTGAATGAAGTGTCATACTCATCTGCAGCTTCCATTATAGACAAAGCTCTGATATATGTCTCATCAACTATTTTACATGCAGCTCTTTGTACTGTCAATGCAGAGCGATTTTGCTTATCTGCATACAATGCAGAATTACGTCTCCTACGCTCAAATAATATAGTGTCGAATTTTTTAGTGTGCTTTGAAGTCTCAAATAAGTACTCATAGTCATATGGACGCAATATCTCAATCACATCAATGTGCTTGCTGTTTCTAAAACGGCCAATCGCTTGGATGTCTTCTTGCCATGAGTTGTTTCCAATTATTATGACACAAGCATCTTCAACATCATTCAAGTCATTGCCAACACCAAAATACACACTGCTCAACAACACATCATAGTCATACTCTTCAATCTCTTCATCACCATTGTAATTCTTAGAGCTTAGAACATGGAATTTGTCAATTCTTTCCATTGATATATCACCTTTGTTAGCTTTATGGTATATAGCGACTTTTTCTGGGTCATCATATATTGCTCTGAATTGCTTTAGTCTATTCAAGTCTGCATTGTTCCAATAGATGTATACTTTTTGATGCTCTTCGACACACTCTCTCACTAAGCCAAGTAAGTCAGCTCCACTATAGTGTCTGCCTCCAGAATTGTCAAATCTTAAGAAGCTCATGTTTATCTCACATTTTGGCTTCTTAGTGATTACAATTGTGCGCTTAATGCTGAACAAGTACTCTTCATGCATTGGTGTCGCAGTCTGCAATATGACTTTATTTGTCTCAGCAATCTTGTTTATCAAGTCAACAAATGGAATAAGCACATTAGAGCGAAATTTGTCTTTGATGGTAGTGTGTGACTCATCAATCACAATTAGTCCAAACTGCTCTAACAGCTCATCAACATTGTCTTTCAATGTGTAAGTTATGCCATCACGTGTGTCAAGCAGCTTATTGTAATTAGTCACCCATGTGCCGTATCCGCCAAGCTTCTCTGGAAATTTGTCACTTCCAATCACAATCTTCACATCATTGTCATATTTTGTGTTTATAATTGAGTTCAAAGGCTCAATGATTAGTGTTGGCTTATTCTTATCACCAACTAGAGTCTCTTTGTTTGCTTTTATTTCATCGAGCATCTTCTTGTTCAAGTCTGTCCATGCTGTAGTTTTACCACTGCCAGTTGGAGCTTGCCATATACTAACACCAATTGGAGACTCTTCTAACAACTTATCCAATACATCTCCAAGGTATTGATTATCAGACAGATGATGATAAATTTTCTTATCATCGACATATATGCCGTAATCTTTTAATATTGATATGTCAGCTTTAGTCTCATCAATCTTGTCATATTCGAACTCTTTTATAAATGTCTCATATGTATGATATTCACCTGGTTTGCTGTACGGTTTAAAGTGCTTGCAAAGCTCACGCCAAATCTTGTCACACTCGGTCTGGTTTGGAGTCACTCTCTTTAATGCAGTGTAAAGCCTGAAACGTTCCATATGGCCTGTACGCTTCATACCTTTAATATTGACTTTTCTAATTGAATATGATGCTGTCTTGTCGACAATTGGAGTAATTCTCTTTGCTTTGTATTTGTCTAACTCAGCTTTATCAATTTTACCGGTGTAGTCAGCGTTGATATATCCATCTCTACCAGTAATAAAGCATTTTTGATATGGACGCATATATACAGGGTCTAAAGTCATCTCTTTATTGCCTGTATCTGTATTTATTTCAAACTCTTGTATTGCTTCGCTGAAGCCTGGTATCTCTGATAAGTTTAATAGTATATTTTTAGTGTATTGAGCTGCTTTGTCAAAATACTCTTTTGTCTTAGGACAGTCATAATAGAACAACATATGTATACCAACACCAGATGATGAGTGCTCTATATACATGAAGTTGTCTGGATGTTTTTTCTCTAATACGAATTTTAGCTGCTCAAAGAACTGCATTCGTTTTGTAGGGTCTTTAATCTTCATCAACGACTCAGAGTGTTGAGCATCAATGTCGACAAAGATAGTGCCATTCCATTTGTCAAGGTCAACTCTACCTTTACCAGGCATCTCTGTGACTTCAAAACGCATAATAAGAGAGCATTTCTCTTTAGGCATACATTTAGGCACATTATTGAGTATTTCTTCTATTGTCAAACATTCACCTGGTGATGGAACGTTTGGATGAATCCAATCCTCACCTTTTGTTGTACTATAAGAACGATATATTTTTAGTGATGGTGACCAAAACTTTGTAGTTTGGTATGGACGATAGTAAAACTTTGGCTTAGTCATTGTAATTTATTTATATATTTTTTGTAGTCTTTAATCAACATATCAACTACTTCAGCTATATTCGATTCAGTTTTATTTTTTTCTGTTTTTTAATTTTTGAGTTTATTATGACTCTTTTTATGATACTAGGAATCAACGTGGCGGTTTCTCCAGCAAATGGCATCCAACATTTTCTTTTTATTCTATCAGTCAAATATTTTTTGAATACAATCATTACAGCTCTATGCTCTATATCAATACCATGATAACTAAAAATTAAGTATTTAGGTTTAAACAATATATGTCTATAAGGAGCATTCCAAATATCTTTTATAACATTATATATCTTGTTTCTTTCTGATTGCATTTTCATAATTGTGTCAAACACTAGGTCATAATTCTTTTTCCAACTATTTCTGAAGTTGTAACCAGACGTATTTAATTGTTTGTTACACAATGTTTCGTTTTTATCATTTGCTTTAGAAGCATTGTATTTCTCAATGTATTTTCTTTTTATATCATTGATTTTCTTCTGATTTTTTCGTTTAGTGTTGTCAATATTTACATGCTCTAAAATCTCTATACCACAACTATACATTCCAGACAATTCGTAAAGTTCAAACCAACGAACATATTTGTCAGAAAACAAATATCCAATATAGTCACTTCCTCTATTGTAGATAAACGTTTTAACATCAAGATCTGTCTCTTCTACACCTTTAATTATGTATGTAGATTTTCCACTATTTTCATTTAGTATATCCATATATTAAAAAATTATATTTGTTACTACATAAAAAAACATCAACCACATATGTAGAAGAGGAGACACGTAGTTGATGTTTATATTTTGCTGACGCAAAACTTGTAAATCAGCTAAAATAGCTGTGATTTCTTACATCCTCTTCTATAATGTCTGTATGATATAACACCATACATATAAATAATAATAACATTTTATGCAAATTTCAACATAATATTAAACAAATAGTATTCCAAAAGAGAACAAAACTATTCCAAAAAAGAACTATGCAATCAAAATACATAAAAAATCCACCTATCTTCTCAGATAAGTGGTTTTATAATATATGAAACATACCAAAAGTTTTTACTATCTATATAATAATAATCAATTTTGTTGTCAAATTCAATTATTTTATGTTAAATTTCAACATATAGTAAATAAAAAGCCGCTCATCTTCACAGACAAGTGGCCAAATACATTATAAGTTATTAAAAAAATGAATTATCAAAACATTAACCATTGTATCTCAAAGCAATATTTCTTTAAAAAACGTAAAACATGCGTATTGCTTAACAGATTGACTAAATCTACGCTGTTATATAAATATACGATATAAGTGAATGTTTGTTTGTCAATAAAGTCAAAATCTAATCGTTTAGCAATCATTTCAATTGCATCATCAATGATTTGCTTTCTCTTCTCTTTATCTCTATATTTAACAATCGCACTATATGTTGAATACGATATCTCTCTATCAACATATTTTAAATGACCTTCAATTCCATCTGCTATAATATATGCTTTAAGTACGCCATGCTCTGTCTTCTTATTCAGAGTAATCATATATTTTTCGTAGTTGTCATATTTCTTTTTCATATTACAGGATTTCAAACATATATTTATATATTTAATCAGTCTGACGACTGATGTATACAAAGCATTATTGCTTTTATTAATAATAATACCATGCAGCTGTACAATTCAACAATTTTAGTATTCCAAAATAGAACTAAACTGTTCCAAATATGAACAAAACCACTCATCTTCACAGACAAGTGGTCAAATACATTTGATAATTTTTAAATTTAAAACTATAAAATAAAAGCTATGAAAAAAACAAAAATTTAAGTTATTATAAAAATGAAATTATTAAATATTCAAATTCACGCTGCTTCTTCGAACAAATCTTCGACGATTTTGATGTCATTCTTGTCACGAATTACATATTCATTCCAATTAGTCTCCTCGATAATGTATTCATTGCATTCGTAAACTTCGTTCTCAGTGTACATATTATATCCAATGCTATCCCATTTTAATGAGTCAGTGAACCACACATTGTCACCATCAATAATCACCAAGTTGTAGCAGTCTTCATCAAAAATTTCAGCTAAGTCGTCGTCGTCAAGTTCGTATCCATAACCTTCTGTAATTCCTTCAAGGAAGTAGTCAATATATCGTTCTTCAAACATCTTGTCAAATTCTTTTTGAAGGTCTTCGTCTGCATCATAATAATCAAGATCTTCATCAAGTTCAGCTCCTTCTTCAATTTTATTTTCAATGAAGTAGTACCAGTCTTCAGATGTGTCCCACATAGGAACCATTCTATCTTTAAGAACTGTATCATACACATTAATTCCAGTCTCTTTGTCTGTAACTTCCACCTTCAAATCAATGTACCATGCATATCCGTTGTCTTTCAAATTCATTGCGTCAACAACATTTACGTTAAAATTCTCGCTGTTAAATTTCTTAATAGTTGCCATAATTTTTAAGTTTTTTAAGTTGTTAAATAAATGTTGATTAATTGTTTGTATTTGTCGTAGACAAATTACATATATAATATAGTATCAAACAAAAGATATTCAAATATTGTTCAACAAATTGAGTTGTCCAAAATAGAACAAATGTAGTCCAAAAGTGAACAGATTTGAATAAAATATAAATTGCAAGCAAATGTATCATACATAGTATGATTAAAATGTATGCCTAAGTCAAACAATAGAATTGACGTGGTTATACTCCACGCTTTATCTGGTTCATTCAAATCTAAAAAATATGTATTTATATATCTAAACAAATTGATGCAAACCTGAACAGTCTGGCATATATCCATGTAAATATAATAATTTGTCTATGACAAATACAATAAAAAACCACTCATCTTCACAGACAAGTGGAAAAATATAAATTAAATATATTAAAAACTATGGCAAAAAGATTTTAATCATACTATATATGATACATTTAGTAAATTTGTAATCTTTTATTAATAATAATAATATGAAGCTTTAATTTTCACAATTATGCTGTTCTATATGGAACTAAAAGTGTCCTATTCTTCACTTTTTTCTTTATCGCTCTTCAAAGTTACTTCTTCTTCATCTAATTTGTTTCTAATCTCAGACTTGAAGTTTACCAATTCAGAGTTGTAGTGCGCTGATATGCCAAATATACTGCCTGCAAATGTTAGCAGTACACCTAAACATGTTAAAAATGATGCGCTTACTTCACCAATTGGTTCTATAGCAAGTCCACCTATAGCGACTAAGACAAGTCCAAACACAATGCATACCATTGCAACAGCATATTGTATCATTTCTTTAGTTTGATGAGTCCATTTCATTTCTTGTTTGTATTAATAGTATATATTTGTTGCCGAACAATCACAATCAATTTACTTTGGTTGTTCAATCTTGTATTTGGCAACAATTGTAGTAGAATTGTCTGTCTTATCAATGCCGTATTTGAACATATCATTGAATATCATTTCAGTTGAGCGCAAGTCTAATATATCATACACATTGCTGGTAGTGCGTTTCTTTAGCTTCTCAATCTCATCTTCTAGCTCTTTTATCTTAGCTTCAAACTTGGATGTGTCAGCGTTGTTTATGATAGTAGTTGTAGTTCCATTGTTGGCTGCGCTTGCTGTAGTTATTTTGCCAGTTGTCTTATATGTTGTAATTCTTATCATATGCGTATTATCTTTTATTAAAAATAAATTTCTAACAGAAAATATATCATACACCAGTATGATTAAATTTTCAAAATGAAACATCATATTTTCAGTTTGAAAAAACAATTACTGCTCTCTTAATTTCAAAGTGATACTATCTGTTTTCAAATTGATACTATGGCTGAATGTTACAAACTTCTTAGCTTTGAAATAGTTGAATTTGTAATTTCCAAACTCATCACCACACTTGTCATATTTGAATGTAGTCTCTAATATGAGTTTTGGCTTACTATAAAGCAGATATTTGTCGTTAACATATATCATCTCTGGCTTAGCTGTCTCATTAGTCACATTGTCATTTATTGTGTCAATTGGTGTCTTGCTTACCATATCAATCATACAGTTCTTGAATGTAGTTGCATTTATACCACATTTGAATGCTGTAGATGCATCAACACCACTAATTAAGTCAAAGTCTATCTGTTTGTCAGTCACATAGTTATGATTCTCATCTGAACAATATACAAGTCCATTGTCTTCATATGTAGTGTCATATCCACCATTGTCAGATGCTAGCTTTACATTGAAATTCTTAATGATTACATTCTCACAATATGGAAGAACTTGCACACAGTTAGATGACCATGTAGTGTGTCTAAACCAAGTCTTATGGCGTCTGACTAGCTCATCAAATGTTATATTGCATACACCAACTATCTCAAACGTCAAGTCTCCAGCCAATGCATCACTTGCTTTAATTGGTATAGCTGTGCCTGATGTTGAGCCAAGATTCATATAAGAGTGTATGTTGTTAGCCATATCATGCTCTTCACCAACAAGATAGTCTCCACCAGCCAAGTCTGGGCCTAAATAGAATTTGTCATTGTATACTTTGGTTCCATCATCATCAAAAGCAAATGTCAAGTCTGTCTCTTTAACCCAATCATATTTGGATGAGCCATCTTCAAGTATAGTCTCAACGCAATATTTGTCTCCAATCTTCATCTGGCAAGCCAATATAGGAATTTTATATATTCCATCTATGCCATTGTTTGGATTGTTATAGCCAGTCACATTGTATTGTAACAGCTTATTCTCTTTGTCATCAAAGAATGGATTTGCAGAAAGCATAGTCTCATCTGCTGTGACTGTCTTGTCTAATGGAGCTCTAGTGTTGAAATATTTCAATGCGTAATATTTACCATACTCATTCAGTCCACTTGGTACAGTGTTATGAGCATTGCCATCTTTCTTAGAGTCAGCAAACGTCTTGTCTTTCAATTGGCCAGCGTATACCCATTGCTTCTTGTCTAATAGTGACTTGTATATGTTGTAATTCTCAGTCAAATCTGTTATAGCCTGAATTGGGTTCAACGCAATTTTACCAGAGAATACAATGTAATTAGTTATGGATGAGTCAGTTGGACTGTATGTACCACTAGATGTTGACTTGTATTTGATGCTCATCTTAGCGTTCTTCAAGTCATTGTCTGTTGGATATGGTGTAACTTGCTTCTGCAATGAATCCCAATCACCATTTGCATTCTTAGTGTAAAATGTGTAAGTCATAGGCTTGCCAACACCATTACCATTTATAGATATGACAAGGCTCTTAGTTATAGATGGTGCTTTCAATGGTGAGTTGTCAGACAGCTTCTTCTGGTCAGTACGGCCAAACCCGATTATAGCTGGCATAAGTGGACGTTTGCGCATCTCAGACAATATCTTCCATTGGTTGATGTATGAGCCTAAGTCTGACTTCTCATAATACGTGTCAAAAACATCAACTGCATTTCTTGTAAATGACCATTTGCTGTTCATATAGTCTCTAATAAACCAGTTGTATGTGTATGCTTTATCATAGTCAGTAGTACGGCCATTTACAATTGCTTTGAACGCGTTGAGTGCAGTCTTGCCATTACCTTCAGATATATACTCAGTCATATACTGCTGCATATTGTCATATGGTGATATAAGACTGTCATCGTCTAATGGTGACTCTAACACAACATCAAACTTGTCTAACTTAGCTTTCACTTTGATTTGAGTATACACATCATCTGTAGATATGTTAGTGTCTGTGTCGATATAGAAGTCTTTGTCAACATTTATTGGAGTTAAACTCGAATTATGTGTAGTGTCATCATCTATATTTGTCCATGTTATGCTGTCTTTTGCAGCCAATGTAGAGTCTGAGAATATGTAGAAGTCATATCCATTCTGTATGATGTTCAGATTTAAGAATTTTAATAATTTATCCAATACCTCTTCCATTGTCTCAACATCATCATAGTCATCACCTAAGAACAATGACTCTGGACAGCCAACTCTATTGAATATATTACCATTATGCAATGTCTTGCTTCCATCATAATAGACAGCTGAATATGTGAATATGTCAACAACACCGCCTATTACATCATCTCTATTATAAAGTTCTATATTACTCATTTTCAATTATATATGTATCATTTTGCTGGCTCAACCGGTGTGACTGGTATATCTATATCTTCATAGAAATTTGTCTTATGCCATTCATTACCATAATAGACCCAAACATAACGTTTTAATGAAGATACATTTGGCTCATCTCTTAACTCAAATGGACAATGCTCCATACCATGTAGATATTCAACATCACCGGCTTTATGTATACCATAGTCAACAACATATGTTCTTGTTACGTTTGTAATTACAGTATACTCTTCTAAGTGTATTTGCTCTATCACATCACCATATGTTACTGTGTCTCTATATACTTGGTCAAATATAGGCTCTGCTGTTCGTCTCGACACATTAGTTCTAGTCTCATATGTGCCATTACCATCAATATCAAGATATGCAAACTCTAAATTGTATTTCAATCCATTGTATGTTGTAGTCTTGGTCTCATCTAATATCCAATTTGGCTCAAGCACTTTACCACGCTTATAGTTGCCAGTAGCAATGTTCTTTACTTGTCCATCTATTGTAACTTGCTCAACCTCAATTAGTTTAGCATAGAATACACCATCTTGGTATATATATCCATCTGTTATCCAGATGAAATGTGACATAAAAGCTGGTTGTGGATAATTGTCCAGATTCAAATTTGCTTTCAATATGCCAAACAACTCTAAATATGCTTTTAGACTAATGGTCTGTGCATTTTGCTTAAAATCATCATACTTGTCTTTATCAACCAAGTTTGTGTCTTCTAATGTAGATAGCAAGTCTCTACAATTCACATCCAAAGTAGTCCACTCTTCAACATAGTCTTGTGTATATGTGTTTGGTGTCACATAGCCTGCAAATACGCATTTGCCATTTCTGTGAATATTCACAATAACTGACTTTTGATTTGCTGCCCATAGATAGTCACCTAAATAAATGCGTGTCACCAACCTTATGGTGGCTGACTTCTTAATGATATGAGTGAAATAATCATCTCTATCACAGTCAATTGTTATAGCATCTTCAGCTGCGAATTTGACAAGAGCTCCACCAATCTCTATATTGTCACCATTCTTCTCATTTCTAATTTTGACAGTAATGGTGTTGTTATTTATATCTTTATATGTTCCGATTAACCACATATCATTTATGTAATTTATTTCATTTAATCATACTAACGTATGATATATTTGACTTAAGTCAAATTATTTAATACCTATGTTCTTACCAGTCAATGTTTTAGTCTTACCATAGTTCTTTTGCGACAAGTATATGTCTGAACCTTTTATTTTACCAGTGATACTAACATTAGTACCATTCTGTGTATAAAGGCCATTGTCTAACATATTGAACAAATGTGACTGTTGTCGACTGTTTAGTATCATCTCACCACTATTTACTCTAACTAACTGTTTGTCACCCATAGTAGATGAACCACCAACAATACCACCAGACTCAAATTTCTTTATTGTGCCTATTACAGTTCCTAATGTAGTGATACCTGTTGTGACAAAAGCAATCCATCCTAACGGTCCAAGCTTAGCTGCTTGTACTGATGCTGTAGCAAAGCTTAGTATTATCTGTCCAATTGCAGCAAGGACAGCGCCAGCTTTAGCAATCTCACCATTACCACCAATCTGCATCAATGCATCACCTAAGCGTGCAAAACTGCCAGCGACAACATCAATAGCAGTATGTCCACCAAACAACTCATCCATAGTCTGCAGCTGTTGTAGCTTAGCGAATGCAGCATCTGCTTCATCTTGTGTAGTTTTTAACTGTTCATTTATACCACCTTCAGCTAATATCTTGTTGTTCCAAAACTCATCACTAGTCTCATAATATTTTAGCATATATGCAGCTTTCTTTTGTAGAAGCTCATCATATTTGTTGCTTAATTCATCAAACTGATCGCTCAAATCAGACTCATCTGTACGCTCTTTATATCTGTCTTTGAATGCTTTTAATGGAATATTGTAATTTGACCGCATTACAACATCTTCTTGCTTTGTCTTCTCTATTTCAGCTACGGCTCGCCTATTGTTTTGTTGTTTTAACAGTTTAGAATATTCACTTACCTCATTATTTAGCATCTCAGTTAGCTCTTTGTTGTCTGCATTTGCCTTTACAAGATCGTTCAATGTCTTAATATAAGTCTCTAATGCAGACTTTTGTTTCTCAGTAGCTTCAGATTGTGTTATAAGCCCAAGTTTTAGCTCTTGTCTTGTATTTTTAATATCTGTAGCATATGTTTTAGCTGCTTTGTCAAAATCATAATATCCTTTGTAGTTAGCGAGTTCTTTAAGCTTGTCATCTAGACCATTTTTAATCTTTTTTATTGGTTCAGACAACTGTGCAAATGCTTCTGTCCATGATAAGTTCTTTTTATTTTTTAGTTTTTCAGCTTCTGTAGTAATCAACTCATTCAACTCTTCAACAGCATTAGTTGCTTTAGCATATGTGTCTGAAAATGAGCCATTTGTGTCAAACTCGAATTTAGCTCGTTCAATCAATTTATCTACTTCAGCTTCTTTTGCTGATACAATGTCTTCCGGTGTATCATGTTTTGCTGTAGTTGTTGTACGAGTATTGCTTGTTCTGTTGTATGAACGTCCACTATTTGATACATTGCTTGATGAGCTAGATTTGTATGATGGGTTCAAATCACTAAATATGTCATCTGCAACATTCTGCGCTTGCTGCATTCTACTTACCATGTAGTTGACTCTCTTGTTATAACTACGAGTGTTCTCTTCTATTGCTTTAGTGTTTGCTTTATTCGCTTTTACAAGTTCTGCATTGTTTGCTTTAGACACACCAGCATCAGTCAAAGTGTTGAGCCTCTTAAAGTCCCAGCCCATACCAGTCTTCTTATAGTCAACGCCTTCAACTAATTTAAGCTCTTTTATTTTGTCTTCAGATACAACATCACCAGAGTGCCATTTACGTTGCATAACGCCTCCTCTCAAAGCCATATCACGCTCAATGTATTTAGTGGTCTCTTGTTCTATCTTCTTACCCCATGCATATGCTTCACCTATAGAGATGATAGCTCTTCTTACTTTATCTGAGTTACGAACTAGCTTATCAAATGTTCTATATAAGTCATTAGTTGCACCAGTGAATTTCTCTATCTCAGAACGATTGTCTTTAAGAAATTTGTTTTTCTCTTGCTCTGTA
>NFYZ01009672.1_pt1 | contig 12753 bp, 23 predicted proteins | sample 1092561 | NCBI WGS metagenome assembly NFYZ01 (sample SAMN03609887, study PRJNA323583) | gut metagenome | isolation source: feces | host: Rattus norvegicus | place: Malaysia | collected 2013 | reverse complement strand
ACAGAAGTCAACTAACTTATAATTTTAATGAAGATAAATTTTTTAAATGTTTGACAAAAATGTATTTTAATGATAGTAATATGGGTGATATTTGCGATTACGATGTTTGCTTCTGTGATGTAGATGAAATAAAGGTTGCTGATGAAAATTAATATAGGCGGCATTTTAAATAGATTCGGGCTATGTAAAAATATAATCAAAAAATACGGGAATGTAATTGAATTCTATGATGCCATAAACATGAAATGGTCAGGCGGTAGACTAAACAATGACAAAAAAATAGAAGATTTAAAACCGATAGTAGATTTTTTAGCTAATAAAAATATTAATTTCAATTTAATTGCATCCAATTATTATATCGATTTAACCGATGAAATTTCTTTGCAAGTATTAGACTATCTCAAAAATTTTAATAATATCGGCATAATCTTGTGTAATGAGCAGTTATATGACTTTTTGAAGAAAAATTTCAATTTTAAACTAAAATATTCTGTAACTGGATTTTTAGATAAGAAATATGAGCATTCAAAATTGACAGATCTGGAATCAAGATATGATACACTGTGTGTAAGAAACGAGTTTTTAACAGACTCTAATTTTCTTGATATAAAAGACAAATCAAAATATGAAGTCATGCTTACAAAATGTGGGCCAAGTTGTGATTATTGGTTTGATCATTTTGATGCTATTTCACGAATGAATTTAAAATATAATTTGCCCTTAAAAGAAGCAACAAGAGAAGAATTAGATAGGTGTTTAAACTGTTGGTATATTAAAATCAAGAAAGAACAAAAAGATTTATATAATAGCCTAGATTATGCAGACTGGAACGAACAGGATATAAAATTATTTAAATCTAAAGGTTTTACAAGGTTTAAAATACCCGGACGTGAGCGAAATAGTCTCGAATTTATGGAATATACTGAAAGGTTTATAAAATGGGTTTTGAAATAGACATTAGTTTTATAATATTGACACACAAGAGACCCAAATTGTTTGAGCGCTGTTTTAACTCTATCCGAAAATTGGGAATTGAAAATAGCGAGATAATAGTTAATAATGATTCGAACGATATTACTGAGATATGTGCGCCAAATACTCATTATTATTATGAAAATGAGTATTACTTAGATAAGATCTATAGAAATTGCTTTCATCGTGCAAAAGGTAGATACGTCTATTTTTTAGAAGACGACGATATTATTTTAAGCGGCTTTAAAAATGCGTTTGATAAAATTTTAAAGGATGATATTGATGTTGCGATATGTAATTATTGGCATGAATCGCAATGCAACAAATATAAATTTAATAATAATATTTCTAATAAAGATGATTTTTTTAAAAATTTTGATGATTTTTATTTTCAATTAGGTCAGATTATTTTTAAAAAAAGCTCAGCTATGAATGCGATTAATGAGTTTAAAGATAATAAATTACATTCGGATTTTTTATTTTTTAAAAAAATACAAGCTGAAAATATAGTTACATTAAGTAATATAATATATAAACAGACGACCGATGGAAAAGATAACATAAGTTTTAAAATTTATAATAAAGACGAAAGATTCAAATAATGAAATATACTACTGATGATATCGAAAAGATAATAAGGTTTGATAGAACCCAAGATGAAATAGGAATTTTCATCCATTTAGAAATTCTGTTTATGTGTAATTATTATTGTGAATATTGTTATGCAAGAAATCATAATGTTTTTGGTTCAATGGCAGATAAACAATGTTTAGATAAAATGATTACATCTTTAAAATGTATTAATTTTAAATTTAGTGTCAGTATTCTTGGTGGTGAACCAAGTATGCACCCACATCTCGATTATTTATTAAGCGAATTAAGAAAAATCCCGAATTTAAATAAAATATTAGTCATTACGAATGGAAAAAAATTAATAAATCAGAATTTTATCGAGAAGATAGATTATATCATACTTTCTATGCACACAACTCAGATAAAAGATTTAAATAAATTTAAACAATCAATTGATTACTACAAGCCGAAATTAAGACAAATAACTTGTATCTATCAATTTAAGTTCGATGGTATGATAAAAGAAATATTTGAATACATTAAACCTTTAAATATCGAAATGATGATAGAGTGTGGGTTTGATCGCAATTTTATTACCCATAAATTAAAGTTGCCTAAATGGATTTACAAAGAATATTTGCCATATATTAAACAGTATAGATATAACATATTTTATTTTAGAAATGGTGATATTCTAAAATTACACGACATTGAATATTCTGAAATGGAGTTAAGAAATCTAAAAGGAATGTCTTGCGAACTAAAAGAGTTAGATTTATCATTTAAACAGCCAACTATTTTTAAATCTGTATGTGGTAATAAAATTTCATTTACAGAAAAAGAAATTAATAAAATTCCTAAATACCAAACATGCTCCGTGGATCATTGCAACTGCCAATCTTTAATGTTTGGAGGTAAATTTCGTTTTGATAAATGAGTTTAAATTAAACAAAAATTATAATAAATCAGCAGATTTAAAAATTACGTTAAAACCTACGTATAAATGTAATCAAATGTGTTCGTTTTGTAAAGAATATAATAATAGTTTTAAAAGCTGGAATAAAAACACAATTGATTTACTCTGTGAAAAATTAAAAGAATTACCTAAAAAATTTGAAAAAATCTTTATATATTATTATGGGGGTGAGCCGACACTATTTAAATATCTAGAATATCTCACTGAGAAGTTATTTGACACATTGAGTGATCGGGATGTGTTTATACAATGCCAAACAAATGGTTCTATTTCTATGCAAAGAATTAAAAAATTTAACTTTAAAAATTTTGAGTTTTGCACATCATATCATCTAAATAAACAGACTGTTGATGAATTCATTCAAAAATTACTTTTAATGAGAGAAATGGGTATACTCGGGTTTTGTTTTATTAATACAGACAGGGAAAATGAAGCTCAATTTATTGATGAGTTCAATAAACTAAAAGAAGTGATACCCGATAAAATAAAAATGCGGTTTACATTTTTGCCCTCGTCTGATGTAAGTGATTATGAATATTTTACTAAAAAATATCCATATTTAAATAATTTTTGTGAAGAACAATTTGAATTTAAAGTAAATGATAAGATAATAATTGGATATGATGAATTTTATAATAAAAAATTAAATTCTTTTAGAAATATGAAGTGCGAATGCTCATCTAGATCTTTAGTCGTAAATTGGAACGAATCAGTCTTTTATTGTGACGACGAAACTAGAATATTATTAACAAAATGTGATAAAAAAATGTTATATTTAAAAGATTTGGATTTGGCTACATTCTTTAAATCATTTAAAATTTGTTCAGAACCTTGGTGCCACCGAGGGCTCGAGTTTTCTAAATATAAACTCAATAGAGGTGGATTTAATAAAAGTAATCAAATACCAGTTTAATACACAGAGTCTATTATTCGTTTAGATCTAGAAAGAATTTAATTTAAATTTAAGCATCTATCATATATAATATTAAAAGAAATTAGAAATAAGAGCTAGGATGACTTTATTTTTAGATATTGATGATACTCTTAATAATGTTGAGGGTTATCTTGAGTTACAGAAAGAGCTAAATGATTTAGATATTAAAGGTGATGCATTTAAAAATTCAGAATATTCATTAATTTTTGAAGGATTTATTAGTATAGGTTGTCAAGAAAGTCTAGAAAAATTAAATCAAATGATAGATGAATATAAAATTGATAATATTGTGATGTGTAGTAGCTGGAAAAATTTAGGGATACAATTTATTAAATTTATGTTTTATTTAAGAGGATTTAAAAATGTCGCAAGTTTAATAACTGATGCGACACCTAATTTAGAAGCTAAATATATGCATGCAACGTCTGCAGAAATTAGAACTCAGGAAATTCTTGAATATGTGAAAATCCACAATATTGGAGATTATATTATTCTTGATGATATGCCTATTGATATTCCTAACCATTATTTAGTTAAATTGGATAGCTATAAAACTCCAATCGGGCTTGATTCTAAATTTGAATTATTAAAAAATAAGGAGGTCGCACAATGAAACCGCATACTGTAGATATTAATGAATTAGTCCGTGCATATAAATTATTAAAATTAAAACATATTAATTTGACGAATGAGTTGTATGCATTTAATCAACATTTATCTGATGTGGTGAAATTTTTATTAAATCAATATAATATTAAATGGGTAATCGATAGTGATGGATTATTTTCAATTCAAATAGATACAACTAATGTTTTAAATAATCCATCGCTTAAAACTATTTTAACTTTTTATGTATCAGATAACTGTAATCTGACAATTGTAACTATCGAAGATTGGGTAAAAGAACTTGATGACTTAGCCTTTATAATTGATGAATTAAACATTGGTCAATATATCAATATAATAGATTTTGAAAAATTATTAAAAAAGTTAAATGATATTAATTATAATAAAAATATTGGAGTTAAATGAAGCTATTAAAACAAGATCTCACCAATCTTATTAAATTATATAAAAAGTATAGAACTAATAGCTCGGATAAGTTATTATGTGATATCATTAATAATGGTAATAAGATGATAATATTATCATTCAAAGATAATACTGATTATGTGGCGAATAGAGTAGTCAGAAGAATGATTATTAAGAATTTAAGGGTGTTGCGAACTGTTATTAGGATTTCTGATAAAAATAATAATAAAAAGATTTTATATTCATCAATTTCATTAGAGTTAATATTAAGAGAAGTTATTGATAAAGAATTTATGCGAATATGTGGTGGAAGTATTATTGATGATGGATTTCTTGATAACAATCATATTGCTGAATTTGCGAGCGGAATTATTAAAGCAGATAAAGAATTAACTAGATGTAAATATTATCCAGTTCCTGAAATTAATCAAAGGTAATATATTGAATAGTTTATCTGATGAAATTAATGTATTATTTGATGAACTTGGATTTGAAAAAGGCTCGAAGCATACAATAGTAAATCATGAGGTGTTTCAAAAAGTATTGAGGAAATGGATAAACAACTCGAGAAAGAGTTTCAAGAGATTGATGAGGAAAGAGCTAGAAGGTATAGAGAAACGTTATACATGGTTATATATTTTATTAATTAGGAGTTACATATGACATTATTTTTAGATATTGATGAGACATTAAATTCAGCGGAAGGTTATACAAAACTTGCTGACAAATTAAGAAATATTGGTATTGAAAGACATAGTTTTAATGATAAAAGAACGTCATTAATTTTTAAAAGGTTTATCGGTATTGGTGATGATGAATCTTTAGAAAAATTAAGTTTAATGATTGGTGAGTATAAAATCGACAATATTGTTATTTCAAGCAGTTGGAGACATTTTGGCTTACCTTTTATCAAGTTTATGTTATATTTAAGAGGGTTTGAAAATATTGCTAGTTTAATTACTGATGTAACACCGTATTATGAAGATTTATTTAAACATACCGATTTTAATGTCACTTTGAGCGAAATGAGAAAAATTGAAATTTTAAAATATGTAGAATTGCACAATGTTAATGATTATATTATTCTTGATGATATAAAGATTGATCTACCAGGGCATTATTTGATTAAAGATGATGAATATAGAACACCAATTGGATTTAATTCAAAATTTAAATTATTAATTGATTGAAATTAAGAGTGTAATTTATCATGAGTGTGTATTGTTGTATAATATTAATAATTATACTCATTGTATTTTTTGCAGCGTTGGGTGCATGGTTTTTATATAGGGATAAATCTGCTTTTGACTATTGGAGACATTCGACAGCGATTAATCTGGATTATTTCAAAAGTATCAACTTTAACAATGTAGAAATTGAAGATTTTAAAAATTTTATTAATACTACTAAAGTGCGCGAAGAAGGTAATTATAGACTTTATTTTTATAGTGAAAATAATGATTGTATGGCATTTGAATTAATACGAAGAGAAGTCGAAATGAATGGAAAGTTATACAATGCAGAAAATAAAATGTTTAATGACGAATCGTGTATGGATTACGGACTTTGTAATGTAGGGACGTATATGGATCATTGTGTGATTTATTATAAATTCAGATATTCAGGAAATGATTTTATTTTTATAGTAGATACTAAGCACAGAATAGCGACATTATCTATAAATGATAGTAATATTGTTATTTTTAATAAGAGAATTCAAAGAGAATCTACAGATACGCTTAAGCTTTTATAAATTAAAATTGACATAACGATGAACGTATAAAGGAAATTTAAATGATCACAAGGATGAAAAAACTAATATTTTCTATATTCGGAATAATTTTAATAATGTTTACAATGATTTTTGGCTCGTGTGTTTTATTGCCACTTTGCTGTATTTTGGTTATAAACAAGTCAGTAAAACTTATCTCAAATATTTTTGACTACACTGGTGATTCGTTGCATCGTCTTTTATATGCGTCATATAAATTTACCAAAAAGTTGATAAATTTGTTTATAAGAATATATGAAAATAAAGATTAATAATGATTCTTAACTTAAGTAAAGCCGATATTCTAATCACTCATAGTTTTCATTTTAATTCGACTCAAAAAATGCATGGATTATCTGGGCATATTTTTGAAATTATTGATTATTATTTTATATTAAAGAGACACTTTAAAGTCAATGCGTTAATACCCGAGTTTATTAAAAAAGAGAATTTTATTGAATTTATAAATTCACATTACAATTTTAAACAAGATGAAATAGAGTTAAATGACTTTATTTTTGGCTCAAATTTTGAAGCGATTAGATGTAACAAAATTTTATTAGTAGATGGTGGATACTGGTTTTTAAATCGATATAAATCAAAATTATTAGGCAATATCTTTGCATTTGCGTGTGGTCCTAGTTATTTAGAATCTGGAAAACAGCCTGATGATGTAATATTTTTAGCAGATCACAAGATTTATCCAAATTTGGGTCTAGATTATGTGAAAAAAGTATTACCAAGATTAAATCATATAAAAGGTAGTCGTCCATTCGCTCACGTAACAAAAAATTGCAGGTCTTTAACAAAAGAGCAAATCAACTTATTGTTTAAGCAATACCCAGATATTCTGATGTATAGTGATTATTTAGAACCGTCGTATAACATAACAAATCAACCTATTAGAAATTTTAATTTTAATAGGTATGTATATACACCTATAATGCGCCATTTTGATTGTTCACCGCGTTTAATTATTGAATGCCAAATTCTAGGAATACCATTTGAATTATGGCATATCAATTATAACGATCCGGGACTTGAAAGAAGATTAGAAAATTTTAAGCAATTTATTTTGTATGAAAATGATAATATTATCGACATCATTAAAAAGGTATGAAAATATGGAAACGATTTCTATGAGTATATATCAATTAATTATTTTAATTTCTTTTTGTATTATACTAGGATTTGCAATAGCTGGAATAATTTATTCAAATGCAGAACTCAGAGGAGACGATTTTTAAAGATTTAAAAAATTTAAAGAATTTAAAGAATTTAAGACTATTTTAAGTAAATTTATTATATAATTTTATATACAAATATAAGGAGACACAAATGAGAAATTTACATATGCTAAGATCATCAAGAACAAATGCAGCGGGTGGACAGTTTGAATCATTAATGTTGGTTGATCTCGATTACTTAAGAGATTATTCAAATTCTTGCAAAGACGCTAAAAGCGTCAGGGGCGCGGTAACTAAATTAAATAAAGCAGCAAGTGATAGATATGCATGTTGTTATAGAAGTTATCGACATTATGAGTTGATCGGTAAAATTAAAACTGATAAAGAAGCTGGCTTCGATATCACCGAATATAGTATGGATGCGCTAAGAGAACAAGCAAAAATTCAATTAGGTGTAGAGTTATGATGCTTTTCTCTATCAATAACGTAGAACTTTATGAAAGTGATAAATATATCGGATCATGGACTCGAACAGTGAAGTTATTCATGAAGTTCAGCGCAATTATATAATCGGTAAAGATACTGGATCTACGAGCTCTAGTGATTTCTTTTCAATTTTAAAAATACATAAAACTCGATTAGGTATACATGATATTGATGAAATTCGTATTAATGCGATTAAGGAATTATAGGAACTCGTATTAATCAAAAAAATAACTAAATATAATAAAAGGTGGAAATGTGGAAAATATCATCATTTTGATGTATTTAATTGAAGTTTTTGAGAGTTTAAGTTATACTGTAATACTCATTTCGATCTCCACGCTAATAGGGTTGCTTATATATTGTCTTACTAGCACCATTGAAAGAGGTGAAAACGCATTTTATGAATTAAGAAATTACTTCTATTGTTGTTTTGCAGCTATTATTCTCACTGCATTTATTCCTAATAAGACAGTAATGTATGTGGCTATTGGTAGTTATGCTGGAAATACTATATTAGAAAATAAAGATGTTAATAGTATCTTGAGTAAATCGTATGATATTATTGATCATAAATTAGATGAAATTTTAGAAGATATAAATAAAAATAAAGAAAAATAATAGTTTAATAAATGAAATTCATTCATTGATAAGCGGTTAAGTAGAAGGTTTATATATGAAATTTAGTCAATATGCTGAATCTGTTAGGAATCATAAATACTTAAGTTATGATGAAATCGATAATGATTTTAGAAAAACCGGCGTTGAGGTGACTCAAAAATTACCTAATGATGAATTATGGAAAAAATTTCATGATAGCGAAAACATTGATGTCGCTACGACTTCTATTCGAACCAAATCACATCGTCTTAGTTTATTTGGACTAAAAAAACGTTATAGCATAAGTAATGATGAGTTTCTTAAGAAATTTGTAAGATCTAGTAAGACCGCGAGAGAATTCATTAATAAAATTAAAAAATCTAATATCTTTAGATTAAATAATGAAGATATTGAAGTTATACTATATGTCTATAATTATGATGATGAAAATATATATTTTATTCTAACGACAAGATGTAAAACAAAAGCTGATGTAATATGGCTTACAATCTCTGAGAAAAAAGGATTTATTTCGCGTAATATAATAAATCCTCTCGCGTCTATAATTGATGACATAATACCTTAAAAAAGATAAAGATTATAAAATGAAATTTGAAAATCTTAATTGGAATGAATTACAAATTAAAAGATTCATGAAAAAAATGGTCGAAAAGTATAGTGATGTTAATATCAATAGCCTTGTAGGTCACGAAGAATCATTAGATACACTTTATGCGAAAGATTACGAAACGGGCTATAGAAGCATTGATTTCTTTGAAAATCTCATTTATGAAATATTTAAGCCTGAATTAAGCGATTATAATATTAAAAATGAAAAATATTTTTGTATAAAAAAAGAATATCCACGTGATAGGCACCCTGAGCAAATTGATTTTAAATATTATGCTCATAATTTATTAAAAATGAAAAAATTCATGCAAAGATCACATGACTTAAAGTCACAAGTGCTTGATTTAAAGAATTATGTTATTGATACTAACAATAATGCAATTATTTGTAATTATGCAAGTGAATTTTTCATACAATACATTTATGAATGTATATTCGAAAATAAAATTAATTTAAGTAATTTTTAAGCATGTTTATTATATAATTTTATAAAATAAAGTGGAGGAACTAGAATATGAGAGAGATGAGTCGTAAACATTTTAACAATTTAATTTTTAAAATTCTAAAGAAATGCAATAGAGATTGCAAAATTCTTGTTGCAAATAATCGATTTACATTTATCGATGAGGATGGTGAAACTGCAGTATTCCATTCTTATGACTTTGATGAAATGGTTGATGAAAATACAGATGACATCCAGACAATTGATAAGACCGGATCTATGTTCCACGGATATTGGTTGAGCGATTTTATTGATATAGATAAATTCAGGCAATTGCTTAGAGCTGAGATTTAAAATATAAATGTGATTTAAATATAGGAGTAATTATCAATGAAAATGTCAGAAAAATTAGATGAAATTAATAATAAGGTAACAAGAATTAAAAATCATCAAGATGAATTAGCTAAGCATGATGTGTATAAATTAGATTTTTGGCTACCAATGTTGCGTGATATTACGCTATGCGTAATTTTAATCACATTATCATATCTTATTGTGCTAGAATTTCGTGATGTTAAACAGCAATTGCAAAATATTGATGAGCATCAGGCACAACTAATTGAAGAAATTGAGATAATTAAAGAAATTGAATTAGATAAAAAATCGAACGAATATGTTTTAGCGCATGATTTATTATTTAATCAAACTCATATAAAAGAAGAAGAAATCGCCTCTTTATTAAATCAAATTTTTGCATGCTCTAAAAAGTATGAAATTGATCCCTTGTTACTTTACTCTGTTTTATGGAATGAATCGCGTTTGCGAAATGATGTAACACATAAAACTACATATGTTAAAAAACTACAAAAGAATGTTACTGCTATAGGAATGGGTGGTGTTGTTTGGGATTTTTGGGGAGATGAAATTATTAAGAATACAAGTCTGACTTCTAAAAATGATTTATATATTAAAGAAAAAAATATTGAAGCAACTGCATTCATTTTGAATCGTGTTTATAGTAAACCAATTCTTAAAGATGCGAAAAATCGAACGGAGTCAGCGTTAGGAAGATATTATGGAAAAATCAATGTAAATTATATAACTAAAGTTGTGAGTAAAATGATTTATCTTGAACAATTAAGGGAAGTATAAGCGTGAAAATAACAGATATTCTAGTTAAAAATAGAAAAATAATTTATGAAATTAAAGGATGGTTTCGCACATATATTTTAGTTGCCGCAACTCGATACGATGCAGATGAAGATAAATTTTATCATTCATATACTTTATATAAAAAAATAATTAAAGACGGCTGTGAAGAATACCACTTAGATAAATTATCTAAAATTAAAAAAATTTTAGATAACCTATTTAAAACTAATAGAGATAGGCCGGAATTTTTAATTTTTAATACTAAATATAAACTACCAGCTGAAATGCGATGTTTATATCATTTATATAGTAATAATGATAATATTTTTATTTATGAAAAAATTAATTAGAGGAGAAGCAAATGAAAATGATAAAATTAACAAGTAAAATTGCAATTAATTTAGAGAATGTTTACTGCATTAATTGTTTAGATGATAAGCAAGTGTTTAATATGAGTTACGTGAAAACTAATATGTCAGAGGAAGATAATCATAAAGATATGAGTGGTTACTTTTATGCTGATGCTAACTTCGATGCATATAAGCATTCAAATTATTTTAAGAAAAATTTTATTGAAGTAATTGGTGCTAATAGAAAACTACTTATCAATATCAGTAAGCTAGCATATGTTAAAAAAGATTACGTAAATAGCCCAAAGATTGTTTTTTGTTTTAATCATTCAATACCTTCAAGCAGTAAATTATGGAATCCGGAATTCATGTATATGGAAGTCTATCATCATCAATTAAATTCCGTGTTTGATACAATAATCGAAGAAATTAATAAGAAGGTGGATTAATGGATAATTATAATATTGATGAGAAATTAAAAGAGATTGAAGATATCTTACCGGGTGGTAATTCTATAGAAAATATCGAAAAGTCTGAAAAAGAATTTTTAAATGAATTTTTAAACTATAACGAAGATGTAAAAAATTTAAAACTATCGTTTAAAAATATCACAGCTGAATATCAAGCGAGCGGAGTAAATACAAAAGTTATTATTAGGGCAGCAAAACAAATTGCGAGAAACAATAAAAAGAATAAGCAAGAGTTAACAGATGAAGAACGAATTTTTAATAATTTATATAATGATAAAGATTTGATGCTTAAGATATGTAGCATTTTAAATTAGTATTATAGTAGGCTGTAATGAATTTAAAAGACAAAGTTTTTGAAAAGAAAAACTTTAATTTATATCGAGGTGTCGTCGTTAATAATAAAGATCCAAATAATGGTGGGCGGGTTCAAGTAAGAATTTTTGAATTGCACGGTTTTAATGACGGTGCAACACCCGGTAATTATCCAGTTTATACTGGAACTCCAGATACAAAATATAATATTGTTAATAATAATGACTTACCTTGGGCAGAAGTTATTCAAAATATTGACTACATTGGATTTTATCCTGCGCCTTCTGATGGTTCAGAAGAGTTTGCTGCTAATATCGATGGTAAAGGTAGTAAATCAGGATATAAAACTATAACAAGAAGTGGAAAACATTCAGGGACAGGCTATAATAGAATAATAGCAGAAGGAGCCTGGGTTTTCTGTATTCTTGAAAACGGAAATCCAAATTACCCGATTGTTATTGGTTGTGTAGCTGCAGACAACGAAATGCACAATAACTCAGGTCCAATGAACACTAGAATTTATGATAGTATAACAGGGCATTATGAAGAATGGAGTGATGAAAATGGACAAATTATTTTTCATCATAGATCGGGGACTACTATTACAATGACACAAGATGGTAATTTATATTTCAATACTGTTAATATTAAAAAAGAATATGTAAATTCCGATTCATTTATTCATGAGAATGCCAACCATTATGAATTTATTTCTATTGATAAAAATGTTAAAATCGGTAATGATGAGAATATTGTAATCTCAAATAATTTAAACAGGAGAATCGGTTCGAACGAAACAGTAAACGCGGGCGGTAATATTACAATGAAAGCAAGTAAAATCTACTTGAATTAAATCTATAAATAAAGGA
>NFYZ01008601.1_pt1 | contig 12781 bp, 21 predicted proteins | sample 1092561 | NCBI WGS metagenome assembly NFYZ01 (sample SAMN03609887, study PRJNA323583) | gut metagenome | isolation source: feces | host: Rattus norvegicus | place: Malaysia | collected 2013 | reverse complement strand
AATGAAATGTTAGATAAAAAAGAATGGTTATTATTTGGTTGTAAAGTAAATAATATAACCATATATTAAGGAGAAAAAAATATGCATGAGAGATATGAACAAAGTCTTAATTTCATTGATAAAGAAGCTAAATTATTAACTTCTGAATTAAATAGAACTATAAAAGCATTAGATGAATGTGGATTTTCTTGGGAAATTATTTATATGGCTTTACATAAAACAGTTGATTTATCATTATATGAATATGAAGTTACACGACTTTAAAGGAGAATTATAATGGAGAAATATAAAACTTATTTTGAAGAAACAGATTTGCACTATAAGCTTATGGATTTTATTAATCCAGAAACTCAGTATGGATTAGATAAACAAATTAAAAATACAGATGGTGCTGATAGTAGAGATTTTAAACGTGGAGCTATGTGGGGGGCCGCAATGTTTTTGCTTTTTGCTAGTGTTGAATGTGACAAAATTCATTGCAGAGTTTTAAATGATGAAGAAACAAAAATTAGAGAACAATTTGAAAATAATTATGAAAGTTATTTACTATTGAGAAAAGAAATTACCAGTTTAATTGACGCTGAAAAAAGAGCGGCTTTAAATAAAGTTGAACAGACGCAAAAAGAAAGAGAATTAGGTTTTGAATATCATAAAGCTATATGTGAATTAGGAGATAAAATTATACAATTAATGAACAAGGAGAAATTATGATAGGTAAATATGAAGTGGCTCATTTACTTGGTATTACTAGATATCATGAACCTAAATTTCGACAAGTAGAAAAAGAATTAACTCAACATGGATATATTTGTTTTGCCCCAGCTATTTATGATTTTGATATTTATTTAAATCATAAAGATATGTTAAATGATATGTGTTATCAAAAATTGCTTGTATGTGATTTTTGTGTTCTTGTTACTCCTGAACATGTAGGTAAAAGTACAGCTAATAGAATTCATCAAGCTATGGAATTAACTATTCCAGTTTATGTTTGGGATTATGAAAATAATAAATTAGGTTATCAAATTGAAAATAAAAGAATGCTTCAAAAGTTAATTGATGAAAGTATTCCTTTTGATGCAAATAATTATTGTTAATTATTATTAACAAATGCAACAAATGTAATTAATACAAATAATCTTGCTGAGGTTATTTAGATAAAATAATCTCAGTAAGTTTACATATATAAGTTAGTAAAAACTAACTAAAAATATATAAAAGTGAATGAAAGGTTAAAAGGTGATTAAAATGATTGATTTAAGAGTAAAGCTTGTAAGTAAAACTGCAAAACTTCCTAAGCGTAGTAATCCTACTGATGCTTGTTGGGATTTATATGCTGATTTAGGTGCAATGGAAGAAATTGTTATTATTCCTGGAGAAACAGTAAAGATTTCTGTTGGAATTGCTACTGATATTCCTGAAGGATATTATGCTTCTATATTCCCTCGTTCTGGTCTAAGTATTAAAGAGGGACTTCGTTTAGCTAATCTAACTGGAATTATTGATTGTAAATATCGAGACCCTTGGATTGTAGCTCTATATAATGATTCTAATAGGTCTCGTACTGTAAGACATGGAGATAGAATTGCTCAATTCAATATTCTTCCTGTACTTGATGTAAATATGATTCAAGTAGATGAACTTAATATGGATGGAGACCGTGGAGGCGGTATTGGACATACAGGTAAACAATAATTAAGTTAGGATTGATATAAATATATTTATGTGGTTGGAACCCTAATACTGATACTTATGATTATGAACAAGAAAAAATAAATTCACAAGATATTTGTTTTGAAAATTATTGTAAATATTGTGATAAAACAACTATATTTTCTTTTTGGAATGGTTGGCCTTGGAAGCAATATTGTACTGAATGTGGACATTTAAAATTTTGTGGATAAAATAAAAAGAGAGGATAATATGTTTAGGATAAGTTTTACTTCAGATGATTATGAATGCAACCAACTATATGATGAAATGGGATACGAAATTGATAGAGAAAAAATTCAAGTAATTAACTATTGTCCTCAATGCAAGAAAACACAGTATTGTTTTTATTGGGGATACCTATCCTAGTATAATGTATTGTTGTTCTTGTGGTAAAAAGATATTTAGATAAGGTGATTTATATTGAGTATAGATTATAATAAACTTGTATTTTTTGATACTGAGACAACTTCAATTTCACCACCTTATATTATTAGTTTAGCTTACATAGCTTTTCAAAATGGAAAAAAGGTAAGCAAAGGACAAATTATCTGTAATCCTGATTATCCAATTAATCCAGAAGCCAGTAAAGTAAATGGATTTACAGATGATATGGTGAAAGATAAACCATTTTTTAATGAAGAATGGGGAAAAATAAAAGGATATTTTGAAAATGCAATTTGGATTGGGCATAATTCTAGTAATTTTGACTGGAGAGCTTTAAAAACTGAGGCTCAAAGATATGGAATTATAATGCCAAATCATTTAGATTGTGATACTTTAAAAAATGCTAAAAGATTAATACCTAAAGATAAAGTAGAGAACTATAAGCTCGAAACTTTAATTGATTTTTTCAAGGTGAATGTGAAAAGTAAAGATTTCCACTCAGCAGATTTTGATACTTGGGCTTGTATGAAAATTTACAATAAACTGGTAGAATTAGCTGATGGAAACCTTCTAATCGAACAGCCAAAGTAAAGCTTTTAAATAAAAGCTAATATTTTGATTAGGAGGAATGTTTTATGACTGTAATTAAAAAGGATGGTAGAAAAGAAGAATATAATAGGGAAAGAATTAAAAGAGCTTGTGAAAAAAGTTCTAATAGAGCTATGCAAAAATTAACAGATAAAGACTATGAAGAAATTTACAATTTTGTAGAATCAGATTTATATGATGAAATACCTGTTTCTGAAATTCATAATCTGGTTGAAATGGCTTTAGATAATGTTAATCCTAAAATTGCAAAATCTTATCGTGATTATAGAAATTATAAAACAGATTTTGTTCATATGCTTGATAAAGTTTATGAAAAATCTCAAAGTATTCGTTATATTGGTGACAGAGATAATGCAAATACTGATAGTACTTTAGTTCCTACTCAAAGAAGTCTTATTTATAATGAATTAAATGGAGAACTTTATAAGAAATTTTTCTTAAATGTAGAAGAACGTCAAGCTATGAGTGATGGATATATCTATATTCATGATAGAAGTGCTAGGCTTGATACAATGAATTGTTGTTTATTTAAAGTAGATGAAGTACTTAAAGATGGATTTGAAATGGCTAATATTTGGTATAATGAGCCTAAAACATTAGATGTTGCTTTTGATGTAATTTCTGACTTGGCTATGTCAGCCGCCGCTTGTCAATATGGTGGTTTTACTATGCCACGCATTGACAGTACTTTAGCTCCTTATGCTGAAAAAAGTTATAATATATATATACAAGAATTTAAAAATATTGCTAATACTTTAAATGTAAAAGATGAAGATTTAGAAGTATTAGCTGATAAATATGCAGAAAAGAAAATTAGACGTGATTTTGAACAAGGTTTTCAAAGTTGGGAATATAAATTTAATACATTGGGTTCTAGTAGAGGAGATTATCCTTTTATTGCTATTTCATTTGGAATTGATACTTCTCGTTGGGGTTTAATGGCTAGTGAAATTTGTCTAAAAATTAGAGCTGGCGGTCAAGGTAAAAAGGGATATAAGAAACCTGTTTTATTTCCTAAACTTACTTTTTTATATGATGATAATCTTCATGGAGAAGGGAAAGAATTTGAATGGCTTTTTGATGTAGGTTGTGAATGTAGTAGTAAAACTATGTATCCAGATTTCTTAAGTCTTACAGGAGATGGATATATTGCTTCTATGTATAAAAAGTATGGGAAAGTTATTTCTCTTATGGGTAAGCGAAAACTTAGCTCATATAAAATCTCTTTAACTATGCTTAATAGGTGTGCTTAATTTTAAGTGCTAACGGTTAGGGTTTATAATAGTTATAAGTTGAGACCGTGAGAAGTTTATTTATATAAATAAAAACTTGTATCGACTATCCCTGATGAATGTAAGGGAGTAGGACTGGAGATAAGCACCAGTTCCAAACAGGAGACTGTAATTATTTATTAATTATAGAAGATATAGTCAATACCAATAGTGATATTGGAGTAATATGTGTAGAGCTTCACTTTCTCCATGGTATGAACGTGGAGGTATGGAACCCGCAGATGAAAATGATGTGCCTGTATTTGAAGGTCGATTCAATTTAGGTGCAATTAGCTTACATTTGCCTATGATTCTTGCAAAAGCAAAACAAGAAAACAAAGATTTTTATAAAGTACTTGATTATTATCTTGAACTTGTTCGTAATTTACATAAAAAGACATATGAATTTTTAGCAGAAAAGAAAGCTAGTACTAATCCATTAGGTTATTGTCAAGGTGGTTTTTATGGTGGTCATTTAGACCCTGATGATACTATAAGAAATATTCTTCCACCTATGACTATGAGTTTTGGTATTACTGCTTTAAATGAATTACAAGAACTTTATAACGGAAAGAGTTTAGTTGAAGATGGTGAATTTGCACTTGAAGTTATGAAGTATATTAATGATAAAGTTAATGAATTCAAAAAAGAAGACCATATTTTATATGCGATTTATGGCACTCCTGCTGAATCTCTCTGTGGTCTTCAAGTAGAACAATTTCGTAAAAAATATGGAATTATTAAAAATGTTTCTTCTCGTCCTTATGTTTCTAACTCATTTCATTGTGGAGTATGGGAAGATATTGATACAATAACTAAACAAGACAAAGAATCTCGTTTTTGGAATTATTTCAATGGTGGCAAAATTCAATATTGTAAATATCCTGTAGCTTATAATCTTGATGCAATTAAAACTCTTGTTCGTAGAGGAATGGAATTAGGTTTTTATGAAGGAGTTAATCTTGCTTTAAGTTATTGCGAAGAATGTGGACATGAGGAATTAAATATGGATGTATGTCCTAAATGTGGTAGTACATTAATTACAAAAATTGATAGAATGAATGGTTATCTTGGATTTACAAGAGTAAAAGGAAAAAGTCGCTTTAATGATGCTAAAAATGCAGAAATTAAGGATAGAGTTTCTATGTAACAGGAGAGTTATATGAATTATCATAATATTACGCATAATGATATGCTTAATGGAGCAGGACTTAGAGTGGTTTTATTTGTAAGTGGATGCTCTCATTATTGCCAAGAATGTCAAAATCCACAAACATGGGATTGTAATTCAGGTATAAAGTTTGATAATGATGCAAAAAAAGAAATTAAACAAGAATTAAATAAAAAATATATAAAAGGATTAACACTTAGTGGTGGAGACCCAATGTATTATGAAAACAGACAAGAAATTTTATCTTTAGTAAAGGAAATAAAGAGAGAGTATCCTAATAAAGATATTTGGATTTATACAGGATTTACTTGGGAAGAAATTTTAGATAGTTCTGTTATGAGTGAAATTATTCAATATTGTGATGTACTTGTAGATGGTATGTTTGAAAAAGATAAATTGGATGTTAATTATCCATATGCTGGTTCAACCAATCAACGAGTAATAGACATTCAAGCAACCTTGCAAAATCCATTGAAAGAAGTAGTTTTATGGAGCCCAAAAAGTTAATTAAAGGAGAACTTTTAAATGAATGAAAATGATATGATTATGATTCCTAATAATCAAGGATATAATTCCCAAAATATTCAACTTACAAAGCCAGATACTCATATTGCAATTTATACTATTGATGTAATTTATGCTCCTAATAGTATTACAATCATTCAAGAAGCTATTCCTCATGTTCAATTTCCTATTTATATAGATAAAGACTATAATCTAGATAATATTATTCAAGAGAATTTTGAAGGTGGATATTTAGATTATGAAAAAAGAGTTTATTATCTTATGGAAGAGGATAATGAGACAGATAAAGTTGTATCTCTTTTAGGTATGTTATATTGCACTCCTAAAGCACATAGAGTAGAATCTATTATACATGGAGATACTAATGGATATGAGCCCAAGCCTATGTATTATTTCGATTGTGCAGAATGGGATTATCGGGTAAGAGCAACTAGAGCTTTTGATAAAAATTTTGTTTATCCTATTAGTGAAAATCGAAAAGATAATGAAATTTGGTCAAATTTTTAAGAATGTAGAGGGAAATTATTCTATGTGTGATTATTGTAATGGTGGAGTAGCTTTAGTAGTTGATGAAAAAACTACTGATAAAGGAATTAGAATTTGTTATCCTAATACTCTTAATGCTTATGGTTATGATGTTCATGGGACAGGTCATAATGGTTTAAGTTGTAGAATTAATTATTGTCCTATTTGTGGAGAAGATTTAACTGTAAGAAAAGTTAAGATAAAATAAAAATAAATTTTAAAATATACCTTGTGTGTACAGATATATATTATTTAATATTATATTTGTACACATAAGGATTTTTTATTATTTTTTCTTTTAAACTCTTGACAAAATCTCTTTTGTATGTTAAACTAATGCCAAGTCTAAAGATAAGGGCATTAAATATTGATATATAAAGGAGATTTTATTATGAGTACAAATAAAAATAAGACAATTAATTTTGAGCTGTTCTGTTCTATGATGTTCTTTATTCTTGGCTTGTTTTTCACAAATACATATATAGTAAATAATTTTAATTATTTTCCTGTAACGGTAGCTTTCCTTTGTGCATCAATTTATACTAGATATTGTTTTTGGAATGATTTAAATAATAAAAATAAGTTAATTTAATAAAGTTTTTAAAAAATAAGAGGCATAATATGTGTGTTTGTGAAAAAGGTAAAACTAATTTTGTTTCTCTTAATCCAGAAACACAAAGTTATTCAAGTATAGAATTAGCTTTATGTAAGAATATGTTAAGGACAAGATATTTTAATGATGAAGGTTATATGATTACTCAAGATATTATCATGATTAAATATTGTCCTTTATGTGGGAAAGAATTAAAAAGTAAATAAATGAATAATTAAATATATAAAAAGAGGTAATAATTATGGCTATTACACCTGATAAGATTGTTGAGCAAGTTCCTTATTTTATCCGCTATAAAGATGCGACTGCAAAAAAGAAGGGCACTAGACTTAATTTTTCTCGTTTAGATTGTGAAATTTTGTTTAACGAAATTTTTGAAATTGCAGAAGATGCTAGTGATGCACAATGGATTGCTGAACAAATTTGCAGTTGTGTTAGTATTGCTATGACTGAGTGGAAAGAAGACATTTTAAGAGAACATCCTGAAAGAGAAGAAGAGCTTGAAGATTTTGACCCTTATATTGATGTATGCATTTAAAATAATACTACATTTTAATAGATTAGGTGATAATTTTGAACAATAATAATACCGTTCCTATTTTTACACAAATTCGAGGTTTTTATCGAAGAGAGAATGGAAATATTGCAATTTCATATGATGATATTGCAGAGCTTCAAAATTTTATCTCTTTTTTTGTCAGTTCTAAAGTGATTAAAACAAAAGACGAATTTGATTATGTGGCTAAACTTGTTTTAAATACTGTAGAAGATATTATTAAAACAAATGCAAACAGATTTAATTAATATTCTATTTAATAAAGGAATGAAATTATGATAGATAAAAAGCTTAGAATTTTCAAAGTGGATGAAAATATATTTGAAAACAATTTGATTTTAAATAATAGAGAAAGTTGTTTAGGAATTGATATTACTCCTTTATTCAAAGAAATGTTTGGAAAAAATTTACTAATACAAAAAGCCTTTGTATTATGTGATAATATGTTAAATAGAAGTGACGCACAAAATATAGCAGACAATATAGTTGTACATTATAATAGAAGTTTACAGAGAAAAAGAGGAACTATTGATTTTGGTGCTGAAGAAATTTATTTGACACTTAAAGATGGTTCTATTTTTAGATTATATAGTTCTGAATGGGGCTCTCTATCAAAATTAAATTAATTTATTTTAACTTTTGAAAAAGGAGAATATAAAATGGATGAATTTAACATTGATATCACTGTAAAGCAGTTTTTGAATAAGTTGTTTCTTATGTCTTTTGATTGGTTTTATTGTTATGTTAATTTTCCTGATGATAAAAAATGGGAATGTTCTCCTTTAATTTATTGGAAAGAAAACAGAGATGAAAAAATTATTGATGACTTTATGAATTTTTGGGGAAACTTAAAAGTTTTTAAAGTACAAATGGTAAGGCCAGGAAATGGTATGTATATTACTGGAAAAGAATTAGATGGTATGGGCATGATTATTTATGTTAAGTATGAAGAAGAAATGTTTGAATAACACTTTATATTTAAGTAAATTTAATTAAATAAAAATAATTTTTAGGAGTAATTTAATATGCTAGAAAAGATTAAAGCTTTAGTAGCAAAACTGAATAAAGCACGTTATGAATATTATGTAGAAGATAATCCTTCTATGACTGATGCCGAATATGATGCAGTATATGCTGAACTTGAAGCTCTAGAAAAAGAAACTGGAATTATTGAAAATGATTCTCCTACTCATAATGTAGGCTATCAAGTTGTTTCTGGGCTAAAAAAGGTTAAAAATAATCCACCTATGCTTAGTTTAGAGAATATTAACTCTATTCGTGAAGTTAAGGATTTTGTAAAGAAAAATGGTAAAAGTGTCCTTTCATTAAAGCTAGATGGATTAAGCTGTCGAAATTGTTATAATGAAAATGGAGATTTCTTCCAAGGTTCTACTAGAGGTGACGGTGAAGAAGGAGAAGATATTACTCATAATATTCAAGTTTTAAAGAATGTTCCTAAACATATTGAAAATGGTGGAATTTCTTTGACTGTTGATGGGGAAAATATTTCTACTTGGAATAATTTCAATAGTTTTAATGAAACTTTGCCAGTAGATAAACAATTTAGTCATCCTCGTAATTTTGCTTCTGGTAGTGTACGTCAACTTGATAATAGAATTTGTGCAAAACGTAATATTCAATTTGTAGTTTGGAGAGTTATTAATGGTATCAATAATAACTCTTATAATGATACTTTAAATATTGCGTATCAAATGGGCTTTACTGTTGTTCCTCATGTTTTAATTACTTCTGATAATACTGAGGAAGATATTAAACAGGCTATTGAAGATGTTCGTAAAATGGCTGAATCACTCTCTTTTCCTTATGATGGTTTTGTTATTGCTGTTGATGATTTAGAAAAAGCTAAATCTCTTGGAGTAACTGCACACCATCCTCAGCATTCAAAAGCTCTAAAAGAAGAGCAAACTCCTGTAAAAACTATTCTTCGAGATGTAGAATGGCGTGTAGGAAAGACAGGTTTGGTTGCTCCAAGAGGTCATTTTGATAAGATTAATATTGATGGTTCTGATATTGAATATGCTACACTTCATAATGTATCTATTATGAAAGAGTTGCAAATTGGTATTGGTGATGAAATTGAAGTAATTAAGGCTCAGAAAATTATTCCTAAAATTGTAGCTAATAACACTAAATCTAACACTTATGTATATCCTACTCAATGCCCTTGTTGCAAAAGTAATCTTGTAGAAAAGAATGATACTGATTCTATCACTCTTTGGTGTGAAAATTCTGATTGTCCTGAGAAAAATCTATCTAAATTTACTCAGTTTGTATCTAAGCAAGGAATGAATATTGATGGACTTTCAGAGAAGAAACTTGAAGCACTTGTTGAAAAAGGTTATATTACTGATTTTCTTAGTATTTATAATCTAAAAGATTTTCCTCAGATTGCAGACCTTGAAGGTTTTGGAAAGAAGTCTTATCAGAATCTTCTTGATGCTATTGAAAAGTCTCGTACTGTAAAACTCAATAATTTTATTGTAGCTCTAAGTATTCCTAATGTAGGTAAGACTGTAGCTAAAACTCTTTACAAGTGTTTTAAAGGAAATTTTGGAGCGTTTTTAGACGCTTGTAATAGAAATTTTGATTTTAGTACTCTTGATGATATTGGAGATACTATTGCTAGTTCTATTATGAATTGGTATAAAAATCCCAATCAATTAGATAAAGATTTTATCTTAAAAATTGTTGAAGGTTTGAGGGAACCTGATGATATTGATAGGCAAGTAGTATTCTTTGATAAATCTGAATTTGAAATTAAAGAAGTGCATAGTTTCCATTTAGAAACTTCTAATGGTTCTGACAATTTTGTACCTAATTTCTGTGAAGGAAAAACCTTTGTAGTAACAGGTAAATTTGTAAAGTATAAGCGTGATGAATTGGAAACCATTATTGAAGATAGAGGTGGAAAATTGGCTGGCTCTGTTTCAAAAAAGACGCATTTCCTTCTTACAAACGATGGTGAATCGGGCTCTAGTAAGGCTAAGAAAGCTAAAGAGTTAAATATTCCTATTCTTTCTGAAGATGAGTTTCTTGAAAAGGTAGGTCTAAATTAAAAAAGAACCTGAAGAACAAAAAGATAAATAAAATAGAGGTTTTAAAATGGAAGATAAAATACAAGGTCTTAATTTAGTAGATGAAATTCTTGATACTATTAAACAAGAAGTATTTCATTGTAAAGAAATGGTTTCTTTAGGTTCACCTCAAGAAGTTTTAGAAGAAGCAACTTATATCTATAATATGATTAAAGAAGTTGTTACAGTAAGAAAACAAGATTTTCAGCAAATTAAAGATAAAAAACATCTTACTTTAACAGAAGCTATTGTTCATGCAAGACATGTAGAGCAATGTTCTGATTTGTGTGTAGAGTGTAAAGCAGAACATGGACAATTAGCGGATTGGTTAACAGAATTGCGTGATTATAGAGAAAAAGAAATGTTAAAAATGTCAAAAGAATAATTAATCTTTAAACCTATTGACAATAAAAAGAAAGTGTGATATTATGTTTCAAGAAGTAGACTTGTCTCAGGTTAAAGGGGGAAAAGGTAACGCTTCTTTTACTGAACAAACAGCTTATACAGATTATACTAAAAAATGGGAGGATACTTCTACTTCAGTAGATTCTGATTCATCTGATTCTAATTATGAAGTACCACAAGACCTATTAACTGAAATTATGCAAGATTTTGTCTGTGCTGGTGAAGTTTGTGGTGCAAAGTGTTGTACGAATATACTTCTTCTTAGTGATAAAGAAATTGCTAAGATTAGAAATTATGTAAACCGAAATAATATTCCTCTTAATAACCCTTACAGTATTTTTAATCAGGAATATGTAGATAAGTGTCCTTTTGTTGACCCAGAAACTTTTAAATGTCGAATTTATCCAGTGCGTGGAGAAGTTTGTAAATCTTTTACATGTAATACTTATCTAAAGAAAAAGCCCAATATTCCTAACTATCGAAATAAAAAAGTAGTTGATATGTTAGCTACTTTTGGAGGAAAAGATGTATATTATCCATGTAAACCTGATTTAAAGCAACAAGAAGAAATTTTTAAAGCTAAAAAGAAAATGGTATATAAAGAAAGGTAATGATTGATATGTTTGAAAATCCTGCTCAAATGAAAATTTGGAATTTTCTTAAATTTGTATTAGTTTTTGTTATTCCTCTAATTTTAGGTGCATCTACTTTAGCTATGTTTTATGTATTCCTTAAATCTATTAGTGCAATTATGACTTTTGTAATTGCTGTTATTACACTTACACTTTTTTGCTATTTTTATATTAAATATATTTATAGAATGATTGATAATGATAAGGTAATGGATTGGATTGAGAAACCTTGGGATAAAAATAATGGTTAAAGGAGTTAAATATTATGGACAATATTACACTTCAAATGATTGAAGAACTTTATCGTTGTTTTGATGTGCTAAATCAAGACAAGTTTAATGGAGTGCTAGAACGACCTGTTATTACTATCTCTTATGATAAAAAGGCTATGGGAACCTGTACAACTAAACGTTTTTGGTATAAGAATGATGAAGAGCTAGAAAAGTTGTCAGAAGAAGAATTTAAGGAAGCAGGAACTTATTATCAAATTAATATTTCCAGTAACTATATTGATAAAGGTGTAGAAACTATTTCAGAAATTCTTCTTCATGAACAAGTACACCTATTTAATGCTCAAAATGGCATTAAAGATTGTAGTGGTAAGAAGCATAATAAGAAATTCAAGAAAAAGGCCGAAGAAGTTGGCCTTGATTGTGGTGATAATGACAAAACAGTAGGTTATGGATATACAACTGCTACTGAACCTCTAAAAGAATATTTTAATAATACTTTAAAAATGAATCCTGATGTATTTCAGTATTATTTTAAACTTCCTGAAAAGAAAAAAGAAGAAAAAGACCCTCCTAAGAAGTTTAATAAAACTATTTGGTGTCCAAATTGTCAACTTGAAATTAAGCTAGAAGAAGGTCTAGATGATTATGAGGATTTCTGGAAAGATTTAACTTGTCCTTCTTGTGGTAATAGTTTTGAAATTAAGCCCAAGGGTAAACGTGGAAGGAAAGCCAAAGAAGATTAAAAGTAATTAAAATAAGGATACATGAGGTAATAATAATGGGTAATTTGTTGTTTGACTATAAAAGAATATGGTTAAGGATAAAAAAAGAATGGTATGATTTTAGGTATTTTGTCACAGATGAAGATATAGTAGTTTTAATATTATTCCTATTAATTATATCATTGCTTGGCTTTCTTTTAGGAATAATGCAATTATTAATATTTTATTGTATCCCCATTTTAATTTTAGAATATATTATTTTTAAGTTTATATATTTGCATCCAATTATAAAAGTATATAGAAAGAGTTATAAACATGGAGAAGCCC
>NFYZ01000186.1_pt1 | contig 12809 bp, 17 predicted proteins | sample 1092561 | NCBI WGS metagenome assembly NFYZ01 (sample SAMN03609887, study PRJNA323583) | gut metagenome | isolation source: feces | host: Rattus norvegicus | place: Malaysia | collected 2013 | reverse complement strand
ACCTCACATATATCTACTTATTCCCCTCTTATCTTCTTATAATATTCTATAATAGTAAACTATTATAGTCTCTAAGATTCAAGAAATAAACTAGGGCACTATAGTAATTTATTACTATAGATATAGAAGAGGGGAGAGTACGATAATAACTGAATAAAGGACTCTTTTCTATATGCCTGAATCAATGTTGAATGATTCGAATGGTCTTACGAATAGCAAACTCAGTATAGCTACCGCTACTCCTGCAGACGTTGCTTCTGGAAAAACATTCTATGCCGGAGATAAAACTCTAAAATCTGGTTCTTATAAGAAAACGTATACTACCGTTTATCTTGGTCAAAACCCTGGATACTGGTCTAATTTTTCTTACAATGTCAAATCTAATTATCCATCTCTGTATTCTTCTTTAACTAGATCAAACTTTTATGCCGTTCCTGTTAAATATAAAGGAAATTCAACTGGTACATCTGGAAATGAAGGAGGACTTGGAGATAATTGCTCGTATAATCCTTCCACTGGAATATTTTCTGGACATACTACAAGTGTTGGACCTGGAGGAACATGGGCTGGAGCTGTAATATATAATTTTTATATGGTATATTAAAATTATTTAAATGATAGGATGGGTTTATTCCATCCTATCATTTAAATAATTTTATTCTTCAATGAATATAGTGGGAGAGTTTATTTAGGTAATCCCGCAGATAATATATCCCCAACCGCTTCCTCCATATCCATTAATGGTTAAGGTTGTAGAAGAAACGTTTGTATTACTTACCGTAAATAATTTTGCGTGTAAATATGTTCTATCATCTTCCATGGCAATAGCTTGGAGATATGCAGAAGAAACTGATCCAGAAGATGCTGATAGTGTCGTTTTATATAGAGGATCTAAATTTCGAGCAACTATAGAAACGATGAATGAATGATATCCGTAAAATGTATTTGAATAATGTAAATCCCACGGACCGTTTGCAATGCGTCCTGTAGAATTCACCAAAATATTTATGTTTCTAGCACTATCACTAGAGGTTACAACTCCATCCCCATTGTGATAGCCAGCTGGAATTGTAACCGATCCTCCAGCAACAACTGTTGTCCCCCATGCTCCACGATTTACCATTGTACCAGTCTTCAGATTCTTATCTCCAGCGTAAAACGTTTTTCCGGAAATCACATCAGAAGAAGTCGCAGTAGCTTTCTCTAATTTTGTTATGGATAAACCAGTGATTGGTTCCAGAAGATTATCAGGCATATAAATAAATCACTCCACTATAGTTATATGCCCCTTGTCTCTTTATAGTATTCTATAATAGTAAACTATTATAGTCTCCAAGATTCAAGAAATAAACTAGGTGACTATAGTAATTTATTACTATAGATATAGAATAAGGGGGATACACGATATACCTGAATAAAGGGCTCTTTTATCTATCTTCCTCCCTATTTTTATAAAAGGAGACAAAATGAACGATAAATTATTAACTCCTGTAGCATATAAACCTATAAAGAAAATCAAAATTGGTACTGTTAATGGAGGTTGGGGAGATTGGACTGGAAGTGTTACTAAGAATTTTGACGTTAAGTCGGCTCTCCCAGATATGTATGATAAATTAACGGCTGATAATTTTATCATAGAGCCCACAAGAATAAAATTACATGCGTACTCTGTGGGGGAAGTTGATATTAATACGAATTATAATTGCGGGAAACATAGTTATGATCCTAATACTGGTATACTTAAGATAGGCCAAATCTATGTTTATGCTGATAAATCTGGAATAGGAAATTTTTACGCAAGCGTTGAACAACGAGACGTATATTGTATTTATTAAATAAGAAGCGATGTATACTCTTTGTGTATACATCGCTTCTTTATTCTGTAATGTTTAATATTAGTCAACGTAACAAACGTAAACGTGACAATAGGTCATTCCGCCATTTAATCTATTATTAACATACCAATATGATTGAGGAACTGACAAAATCCCTGTAGACGGATTATAGGATTTGGAAAATGTAACCTTATAATCAACTCGATTATCGGGATCGTTTGTTGCCAAATAGACATATCCAGCTTCACAGAAAATATTTTCTACCGTGATTTTATTATACATAGATGGAAGCTTTGTTTTTAAATTCATCGTATTAGGACCTTGGGTGCTTAAGGTTCCACAATCAATTCTATGAAAAGTTCCACCATTATTTGCTGTGACTTTCCCTTCTCCGTTATGATATCCTTTCGGAATTGTAACAGACTCTCCGGGATTGATCGTGGCGCTCCAATCTCCGTTATTTTTACCTCTAGGAGCTATACTTAAAAGCTTATCAGGCATATAGAAAAGAAATCCTCATTTAGTTTATATAGAGAGTCTCCCCTCTTCTATATCTATAGTAATAAATTACTATAGTGCCCTAGTTTATTTCTTGAATCTTAGAGACTATAATAGTTTACTATTATAGAATATTATAAAGGAAGAAGGGGGATAAGTAGATATATGTGAGGTATCTATTATATGCCTACCGATTTCTTGTCAGAGGTAACTGGATTATCAGCATCTAAGTTAGGACAAGCCACTGCTACGGTCAATGACGTAGTTAGTGGAAAGACATTTTATGCTGGAGATAAGACATTAAAAACTGGAGTAAAAAGCGCCAGTTTTACGCATGTCACATTTGCATTGTCGGAAGCAACTCAAGCAAAGGATACAGTAACACAGAACTCGACAACCGATCAAAAAGAATGTACTAGATATACTTGGAAACTTGGAAACAAACTTCCATATTCTGTATATTCAAAGCTGAGGTTGAATACAGATATCCTGATCGTTCCTTCAGATGGAATCTCTGTTGCTAATGCATGGACAGATGGAACTATGGTCAATGCATATTTTATAATGAATCAGACATATAATGCAAATACGGGAACGTTATCCTTTACAGGAAAATTCTATAAAACGTATTCAAAGTCACTTTCGTTTGGATCGTGGACTGCTCATGTATTCTATATGAATTAAAAAAAAAGATAATAAAATCGATAGATGGTCGCTTTTATTATCTTAGAATAAAATCAAGTTGAAGTGGTATTTCGATTATACAGATCAGACAGATGTCGTTATAGCAAGATTCACTGAATGAATATAAAAGTACGAATAATGATATCATTATTCGTACTTTTATATTCATAGATACATCGTTGATTAAAAATATACTACCGTTCCTTCTGCATATGTCCAACCACCACGATGTGTGTAATTGGATACGAAATGAACTTGCCCATTACTAATTTCACAATAGGTTTCGTTTGCACATGCTTCTCCAGACTCTGTATCTGTACGAATCTGGCATCTCGTCATTCCGATAACAGTTCCACCAGGGCTCCACCAAGTATCTAATGTTTCGCCATAGGATACTCCACCGCTATTTAATTGTAAATTGAAAGAAGCTGTTTTAAGCTGACTTTGCACATTACTTGCATATGCACGATGCTCTCCATCATGGTATCCTTTAGGGATTATGACAGATTCTCCAGGATTTATTTGATATTGCCATCCTATATTACTGGGAAGCCTATAATCGTCTACAGAAAAACATATCCAGGTATTCGTTCCATCTATGAAGGCTCTTTGTCCATCTAAGCTTGACCATATGTAATATCGAAATCCACCATTGGTGTTTTTGATGGAATCCTCCATCAATTCCGTAAAATAACGGAATATCGTTTTCAGAATCTAATCGTATAGATGTTAAATCTCTAACATTTTTAATAGATCCGGTCTTCAAATTCTTATCTCTAGCATAAAACGCTTTACCTGCTATAACATCTCCAGTACCAGCATTTGCTTTTGCAAGATCAAAGTTACTTAACCCAGAAGAAGGACCAACTAATTTATCAGGCATATAAGTATCCTTCATGAATTAGTCATATTAATAAGCCCCTTCTATATATAATAGTAAACTATTATATTCGATTAGATTTAGAATGTAAACACATTCATTTTTATAAAATGGAAAGTAAGCTTTCCATGAAGAACCCTATAGGAAAAATAAATGTCCTATTTATTTTCTTAAACGAGTCCACTATAGTAATAAATTACTATAGATATAGAAGAGGGGATTTACGATATATACTAAAAAATCGAGGACTCTTTTATTCTATGGCTGAATCTCTTTTAAATCCTATCTATGGATTGAATAATACCAAACTATTAGATGCTACTGCTACTGAGGCTGATGTAAGACCTGGTAAAACCTTTTATGCAGGTGGAACGAACCTAAGAACTGGCAATATGTCCTATAGTGGAAATGTCTTTCTAGCATATGGTTTTAGTGGGCACCTAGGATCCTTTACTGTCAGTAATTGCTATGCAGTCATTATTGAGACATGGAGCAATGGTCATATTAACGATTTCTCATTTTCGACATCTTCTGGAAGCATATCAGAAAATTGGCAAGATGGAAGAAGATATTTTCTGATCAATAACATCAATAGATCTGCAACGATAAGACCAAGTTCTAGTCCACGTGATACCTGGATGGTTGCATGGGGATTTAGATGTAGTTAAGTAACTAAACTGTCCGACTATAATAGTTTACTATTATAGAATACTATAAGAAGAGAAGAGGGGATAAGTAGATATCATATGGAGGTATACTACTTATGCCTGATAATCTTTTGAATGCAATCTCTGGACTTTCTTCATCCGATCTTGCATTGACAACCGCTACGATCAATGATGTCTTATCTGGTAAGACCTTCTATAGTGGCGATGATACCATAAAGACTGGTGTCGCTTCTTGGATTGGGAATGATATCGCCACTGTAGTCAATGCCAATAATAGAGCTACCTCATGGTCTGGTTCTGTCACTGGGCATACTCGGTATGTCTATTGCATCGTTTGTGGAGACAGATTTGATACAAATAATGCATTTAGTGTATCCAATGGAACCGTTACTATGAATCATTTTATAACTACGAATGACTATGATGATGGTAGCTATAGATGCTATGGAAGAGTCGGTATTATTACAGCCAATAGTCCCTCTAATACAGTTGGTATTAATGCTACTCTTGGTAACTCTTACTATGGATCTGGTAGAATCATCATCATTGGTCTATAATAGATCTATCTATATTTAAACTATCCGACTATAATAGTTTACTATTATAGAATACTATAAAGGAAGAAGGGGTATAAACTAAATGAGGATTTCTTTTCTATATGCCTGATACTCTTTTGGATACTTCCAGTGGTATTCCTTCTAATATATTGGAGTCCATCACAGCGAATGTAGGAGACGTACTCAAGGGAAAAGTCTTCTTAGGAAATGATGGAGAACTTCATACTGGTACCATGGAATGGGCAGGCGGAACTGTCACTCAGATTGCGAATGTCAATACTAGAGCAACTTCTTATTCTGTCAGTGGATCTGGTCATGCCTATTATGTATTCGTATCTACAACAGGTCATGGAAAGTCTAGTACCACTGGATTTTCTGTAACTGGAGGTACGAAAGTTCTCTATAGTTATATGACAACAACAGACTTTGATGATGGGTTGGGTAGATATTTTGGTCATTTCTGTATTATCAAAGCGAATAATCCTAGTGGTACTGTGACCGTAAATGCTACAGTTGGCGATAACTATTATGGTGCTGCTAGATGTATATTCGTGGGATTGTAATAGACATATATTGAGTAATTCGAAATTTCTCAATTTTGAAAATCCCATATCTCGTTTTACATTTTGTCTGGTATGTTTTACAGAATGTCACATATATTTGACATTTTAGAAATGATAAAATGAGTAATTAGGAGAGTAAATACAAAAAAGAATGGATACCTCTGAGATGATTTAGGTCTCTCGGGTATCCATTCTTTTTCTCCGATCAGTGATGGAGAACCTGATCAGAGAGATCCTCGATCATGGAGACAGAGTCACTCCAATATTTGGAGTAGGACTTGCTCCACTTCTGATAGGAAATGAGGATCGGGAGGGTGATAAGGAAGCAGATAACGCTGATAACAAAGAGAATGATGAGGTTGTTCATGATATAGGCTCCTTTACAGACCCAGGCTCAGTGCAGAGACATGAGCCATGACAATGACGAGAGATGCGGGAAGCGCAATACCAGCAATCCACTTCAGAATGGTCATGCTCAGAAGCACAACCACCTCAGGGTTACTGGCATTTTTCTTTTTCTGCAGATGGGTCTTGTAGACCGACTGCAGGATGTAGACGATAGTAAAGACGACATAGATGGCGACAACGATCATGCCACCATTATTCATGAAACTATAAAACCAAGCATTGAACGTCATTTTTTTATTTTACTCCTTTTAGATAGTATTTTTAAGGACATCTTATTCCTTACTTCTACCTATATGATATATAGAATTTCTATACCGACTTTTCGATTACAAAAAAAGAAAGGTATCCATGACAGAGTATGACTTACTGGAAAGATCATACAAAATTCTGCCATGGATACCTTATTTCACTTAAAGATCTTCTTCAACGGGATGATGCTCATCACCGTCTTTTCCAGCTTACGCCGGTATTGGATGATGGTATCGGCCGTCACAAAGTTGAGTCCGAACCTCAGCTTCTTCAACCAAGGGGTGATGTCATTGGTTTCCACCACGACATTTCCTTTCCGGTTATAGGAGTGCGGGATCTCATACCCACATCTCCGGGTGATCTCATTTGCCAGTTCGAAATCTTCCTGGCTGATAACGATAGCGATCTTCATGCAAAGCTTCCTTTCTATGGTTTTAGAGACTTCTTCCTTGTCTTATCTACCTATATAATATATAGAGATTTTACCGGTCATTTTCGACCTATTTTATAGTCTCCTTCCTTGTATGACAATATGAATCTTCTCAGAAGCTCTTGTGATCGCCGTATACCGCAATTTTTGTGTCGTATCGTAATCCTGGAATCTCCCATCCAGGAAGAGTACCGATGGCCACTCACTACCTTGAGAAAGATGAGCAGTAATGGCATAGGAATACTCAAACTTGTTATAGGGAGAGATACCATAGTCATTCGTCTCGTAGCATTTGAGCTTGAGATACTTGGTATCCATCCAAATCTTTCGAATCTTTCTCTTGGTGATATCCGGAGTAAAGTCTATGGGAACTCTACCCTTCTTCATCTTGTCAAAGTAGACATGATCACAGATACCTTGAGTACCATTCGTGAGATAGAGGCCATCTCCCAACTCCTGATTCCAGTTATTCTGTCTACAGATGAGCTTCTCTCCTTCCATCGGAAGAAAGTCTTTGGCACCTAAGATTCGGAATCGGATATGGTCATTAAACATCTGCCTGACCTTATTTCTTCCCATGATGATGGTATCGTAATCGGTCAGAAGATTGGTACCAAGATCTACCTCAGCAGTGATCTTGGAATCTCCATAGGTACCCAATTCCAATGGCATCCCTCGAATTACCAACTGAGACAGATAGATGATGGGATTGTCTCGATTCTGTCTCATGATCTGATTGAGGATGTAATCGGGATTCATCATGACAGCAGAATTTCCAAAGATGGGAGGAAGCTGATGATGATCTCCAATGAAGATAATGGGTATTCCAAAGGAGAGTAAGTCAGCTTCCATATTGGTATCTACCATAGAAGCCTCATCAATGGCAATGATCTTGTAATCTTCTTCGAGTCTATCCCGCAAGACAAATGCAAACTTCTCTTTGGGATTTCCATCCTCATCCAAGACGATATTCCCCTGCTCATCCTTCTCATAGGAGATAACCCTCTTATAGATGAGAGAATGAATCGTCTTGGCAGGCAATCCCTTGGAAGCCAATACCGTCACTGCCTTTCCTACATAGGCAGCACAGATGAAATCATCCATTGAGAATCCCATCATCTGGAAGAAGTATAAAATCAGAGAGGTCTTACCAGTACCGGCAGCACCCGATAAGGTAAAGTAGGGTTTGAATGTCTTCTCTTCCTCATACCAGTGTTTCATTGCCTGTAAAGCGCCCTGCTGAGATTCATTCGGTGTAAAATTGATCATGTTGGATGGGATCGGCATCCGCATCACACGCTTAGCGTTCTTCTCTTTCATAGAGAGAATTCATCATCCTTTCTATCAGGAGATACTATCTGGATTCCCTAGAATCCTAAGTAATTTAACTTCAGATTAAGATTTGCTATGGAGAGGAGAGATTTACAATGGCTGATTTAACAGGGACTTCCCAGTGGAAGTTGAATACAGAAGAAGTTGGGTATATGGTAGACGAAGATTCCTTGTCTCAGGATGCGGATTCTTACAAAGTCTATGTACCGAATGTTCTTCCTCTTGTGGAGCAGGGGGATGCCTTGGAGACTCCCTCTCCATTGGATACTTCCTGCTTCATCAATGATGGAGAGTGTACCGTCACATCCGCTGGTACCGCTACCACTGCTAATTATCTCAAGATCAAGACAAAAGACAATATGGAATTCAAACGACCCATCCTCAAGAAGGGTGCTGAATTGACCATTGGGAATACCGGAGACTCTGTCAATACACTCTACATTACCAATATGACAGATCAGTCTGAGTATTCCAAGTCCAAGTCTGTCAATAAGAATTACAAATCTTACCTCTATCAGTCTATGGGGATTGATGAAGGTGAGGTTGGTGAATGAGGTGAATTATGACCATCGATCAATTCATCCAAACCGAACAGAATAAATCTGTCAAGTATCCGAATTACTACTACCAGAAAGTCATCTCGGAGGATGATCTTCATGTCATTATGAACTATCAATCCATTATGGATCGGTATGTCCAATATATCCGAGATTACATCACAGAGATTGAATTGTCTCAGGAAGAGATGCGAAAGTATCGCTACAATCCCAAGAGACTCTCCTTCAATCTCTATGGTACGACTTCCTATTGGTGGTCCATCATCTTTGCGAATCAGATTCATTCTCTGACTGAGTTCGATTTCTCTCGAGACAATGTCATCAAGGTGTTTACCCGTGAGGGAATCTCTGCCTTCTCAACGGTATTGTCTGTGGATAAGACCTTCATCTCGGAAAATCAGTCTGAGGTCTCCAAAGACAGAAAGTCTGTCACATCCATGTTGCAGAAACAGAATGCCGAGGAGATCAATGCATCTTCCAACTAACAAACCAAAAGATTCCGTATAGAGACGATTCCTCTTGGATCATTCTCTATACGGAATTTATTTTGTCCCGATTTACAGCTCCATATCTCCGATTTCTTCCAAGCCAGCTTTCTGCATGGCCAACTTTGCTTTCTTTCTCGGATCTTTGATATCATGAATGGAGGGTCTACTGTGATCATTCTCAAAGGGATCATCGGTAGAGACCGCTTCCAGCGTAGAAGCCAAAGACCGTTTGGATACCGAGAAGGGTTTGTCATAATCCATCTCAAGACGGATACACTTCTCATTCGTAAAGGGATGATTGAAGTAATCCAATGCCTTGGGATCCGATTTCCCACGAATCTTGACTCTCTTGACAGTGAGATAGAGTTGGTTGGTCCCTTTCTGTCTCTCACGATTCAGAATCGCCATCCAGTCAGATTCTTCTGCAATGGCCCAAGAGGAACCAATATTTGCAGATCCGACAAACTGCAAGACATCCTGCTTATTCTCTCTCATGGCGGCATCGACAATGGCATTTCCTTCACGGTTTACCTGCTGTGCTGTAATGACCGGAATCTGAAAATACTCTGCAAGAGATTTCAACTCCTGAGCGACATTTGCAAGACGAATTCGTTCATCTCCATACCAATCATTCACCGAATCAATTCTCTTGATATAGTCGAGAATGACACAGATGACTTCTTTCCCTTGGTCTTCCAGAGACTGAATCATGGTATAGAGATCACCCGTAGTAATGCTCAGATTCGCTTTGTAGACAAAGTGGATGCTGATATGCTTCTTGGCATTTTCCTTGGAGATATCATTGCCATCCTTGTCAATAAAAGAAGCCCCGAAGGTATATCCAGCTTCTTTATGGAGAACCTCCACCACCTTCTCATAGGGATCTGTCGATATGTCAGCATTCTCATCGCTATACATATCATACAGTCTTCCCACAGTCTCATTGATCGAGTTCTCCATCGTGATGAAGAGGATGGTCTTTTGTTTGTCTTCATTCTGGTCTAAGATTCTTGGATTACACTGACGAATCTCATCCGCCAAATTCAGCAACATTCCAGATTTAAAACCACCAGTCAATCCCAAGAAGGTATACAATCTTCCCGATTGGAATCCGGGAGACAGAATGGCATTGAGTGCCTTGATTCCGGTAGATAAGACAGCACCAGGACGATGGGCTCTTTCGACAATCGTCCGAAGGGTATCAATGCCATCCACACTACTGAAATCGATTTCGCCTACCATACCACTCGATATGGCAGTCTTTTGCATGGAGGTCAATCCACGAGTGAGTACCTCTCGAAGAGTTTTGGTATACTCACTCATACTATAGAAGCCGCAATTCCGAAGTTTGTCATAGAGAGAAACAATCTCATCTTCCATACTCATGATGATGGAATACTGAAGTTTCTCCGAGATGCTTCTCGAAATCTGTCTGGCATCTACAGGGGACATCTGATTCTTGTCCCAATTGACAGTTTGCAATGCTTCGGACAATTCCGGGCATTTGTCTATGACATACGAGCAGATTGCACCGGTATCTTCGAGAGATCCGGTACTCTTTGCTTCACTGATATATTTGACAAGTCGAATGTTATTGTATTTTGCCTGTGAAAACTTAAAATCCTCTAAATCGATTCTCTCCAATAACTTTCTCAAGTTATTGAGCTCGGATGTGGTGACACACTCAGCCACCACATACTTCAAGAGGGACTCGATCATATGACTATCCAGATTCATATGGAAAGTCTGTCTCGAAGAGGAAGCAGTATTCGAAGATTTCGATCTTCTCTTTATTCTGGCCATTGGGATTTCACACACTCCCATCTTTTTCGATTTTACAAAATATAGATAGGTTTTTGCTTAATTCGGAATGTAAGAATCCCAATCCGGATGTGTTTCTCGAATTTCTTTCTTCACGGTCTCGGTCCACCATTCCTTCGGCATCTTAAACATCAATCCTGGATTTGCATTGATGGCTATGACAATGCAATCATCATCCGGATGATTCAAAGACAGAATGAGCTCGGGTATCTCCTTGATCTTATCCTCAATATAGAATCCATCCAACTCATCTTCATACTCTTTGATGAGGGAAGGATCCAAATCGACAGCTTGCTGAATCATTCTCATATCCAATTTCTCTCTCGGAATGAGAAGAATCGCTCTCGGGAAAGAGCGAATGGATGTGACACAGATCTCATAGGTGAGATTCCGATAGGGGACATACTGGATATTTCTTCCATCCAATAAGACTGCCTTGAGACAGTCATTGTATTCCGGGTCTTTATAGAAAGCAAAGATGGAAGGATCTGCTTCCAATGCAACATCCCAAGCATGATCATCTGCATACTTATTCTTCAATGCAAAGATCAGTTTTGGATGCTCTGGCAATAGACCCAAGATTTCTGTCTGGAGATGATAGGCATCTTCTCCAACCATTAGATCTTTTGGCATAGTTTCTTACCTCATATACTTGGTTACAAATCGGTCGATATCCTCTAATGATATATCGACATCCTTGGTTTCATGAATAAACTTCTGGATGATCTGAGAAGTGGTGTTATTCTTATCCCGGACAAAATCAAATCGATCCCGAATTCTCTCGGTCTTCTCTTGATCTCGCTTCCGGATCTCTTCCTTCATCTCATTCCTGAGGTGAATCTTAACTCTCCTCGTCTGATCAATGAAGGTTCTTCTCAGCATATCAATGGCATTCTGATTCTCAATCTTGGTATCGGTGATTCGGATTGAGATTCGAATATGCACTCTGGGATCCTGTAAGTCCTCATAGATCTTTTGAATCAATCCCTGATAAGAATCCACATTCGGCATACTTCTCGTATCGACGCTATAGGTCAGATAGAGATCTGCATAGGGATTCTCCACTCTCTGAAGACAATAGGATTTATCCTCGGTATCATAATTCAGATAGACGAATCCCTTCGGATTCATCTCTCCATAACTCCACCGACTGTAGGATCTCGTATAATACATGTGCTCTCCTTCAGAAGCAGATCCATCATGCCAATGGCCTCCTACCATGATATGAGAAATCTCTCTGAAGTGAGAATACTTAAAGGCAATTCCTTTGGCACCGACAAACTCAGATTCCTGATTGACGATCTCAGGTAATACAATGTCAAAGGATCCATGGAAAAATACCGCATCATAGATCTTCCCATACAGAAGATCGATATAGGTATCTTCCCATTCTTTCTGACTCATAACCTCATCCGGACAATAGAGACATTGCATTCCGGGTAAGGTCTCTTCACTGGTGCATTGCCGAAAGATATGAAAGAAATCAGTTCCATCCTCATATCCATTAAAGGCATCCAGCTGGTTATTATCATGTGAATTTGTCCCTTTGATAATCCGAATCTTGGTATTTCTCTTCTTACAGATCTCTACCAATTCAGACATCCATTGAAGGGCTTTCAAAGAGGTCTTGCTATTCAATAAAATCTTGGTATCAAAGACATCACCTGCAATGACTACCAGATCCAGATGCTCTACCCTCTCCACAAAAGCATTGAAGAATTGCAATTCATGATATTGCTTCTTAGGGTCTAGAGCATCCCAATGAATATCCGCAATCACTGCGATATCATAATTCATAATTCGGAGTCGTTCCTTTCCATTTTGATTATCTTCTCGTTT
>NFYZ01000918.1_pt1 | contig 12827 bp, 11 predicted proteins | sample 1092561 | NCBI WGS metagenome assembly NFYZ01 (sample SAMN03609887, study PRJNA323583) | gut metagenome | isolation source: feces | host: Rattus norvegicus | place: Malaysia | collected 2013 | reverse complement strand
TCTTTTAACCTTATTAATTTTATCTCGTATCTTTAATAATGATAAAAACCTTAAATTTGATGATTCATTCTTCGATAATGGTTTTAATGTCAGACAACCATCATCTTACAATAAGTATTTTAATAAGTTGATTGTTAATGTAGCAGAAAATAATAATTATCCTGAATATTCATCAGAAGATATTTCATTATATATTTCTGAATGTTTAGATGAATTATCTATTTTCTCTACTCAAAACGTTTTATATCAAAAAGGTTCCACTATTTCTATCTTTGATATGATTCAAATGGAAAAGAATAGTAAAACATTGTATGATGCAATGCATTATGAAGATGATCCATCTGAAATTCGTATTGATAAATGGAATAAGAAACGCAATGAGATATTAGATAAGGGTATTGATGCTATTAAGAATAATCCTTATAAAAATAGTATCCATGAATACATTGATAGTCGAACAGGTATTAATACGAAACAATTAGCTGAAGTTATCTTTAATATTGGATATAAACCTGATTCATTTGGTAAAGTTATTCCAACACGTATTCCAGTATCTTTCTTAACTGGATTACAAAATGTACAGCAATACTACATTGACTGTATTGGTGCTCGTACTGCATTGATTACTTCTAAGAATCAAGTTAAGAAGTCAGGTTACTATACTCGCAAGACAACGTCTGCTACCACTGAATCATGGATCTCAGATATTGATGATTGTCATACTAAGAGATATATTTCATATACCATTAAAGATGATAATGATTTAAATCGATTCAGGGGACGTTATTATTTCGATAAGAATGGTAATAGTAAGATGATTGATCCCAATACCGATCTTAATTTAATTGGTAAAAAGATTAAATTAAGAACTCCTGTATTCTGTGCATTAAATGATGGAAATGTATGTCATAAATGCTATGGTAAATTATGGAAACGAAATAAAGGATTAAATATCGGTATTATTGCGGCGTTAACATTGACTGAACCTACTACACAAAAGACATTATCTGCTAAGCACTTATTGTCTGTTAATGTTAATGATTTAAACTTACCTAAGAACTTTAAGACATACTTTACATTAGAGAATGCTACTAATATTAGCTTATCTACTAATGATCTAGTAATCATTTATAAGAATGATTTAATGGAACGAGAAAATCGTCAAGTAGATAAATTCTCTACTGATACAGTATATGTATTAGATGGTAAAAAAGAAGTTGAATTGAAATTTGACCGTCAATTAACCATTAATGATCGTTTATCTAAAGAATTCCCTAATTTATATAATGATGAGAAGGAAGCTTACATCTTTGGATTAGAAGATATTGAAGATGAAATCCTATTTAAGTTCAATATTGAAAATAACGGTGTTGCTAAACCATTAATGGATGTAAAGAATATTTATGAGCGTAATGGTTTCATTCAATCAGTAGATGGTGACATCGATAAGATCTTTGAGGAGATTTCATCTAAGTTATTGATATCCGGTACTAATATTCAATCTATTCACCCAGAAATTATTCTACGACCTATGGTATTCTTTAATAATAATCCTAGATTTGATCGTAGTAATTTATCTGATGATATGGATAATGAAATTGAATATACAGTAAAGAATATCACAGATAGTATCTTATTTAGCAATAGTATCACTAAGTCTTTAGCATTCCAATATGTGCATAAACAAATTGCATTAGACACATATGGTACATTACTAAAAGATGGACAATCACTATTTGATAATTATATGGTATAAGAAAGTTGGTTATTGTATGAAGGAAGAAAAATTAAATATTGATAAGAACTCTAATCGCTTAATTATTGATCTGGATAAGCTACCAGAAGATAATAAGGAAGCTTTAATGAATACCATTAAGACTCAGGATTTTGATAAGATTAATTCTATGATGGATTTCTTAAATATCCCTAGCTTTTATAAAGAAGAATTTGAAAAGCATGGTAATGTAGATAATATTGCATATATCATTGAAGGAAAGCAATATAATTTCCAATTAGCAAGGGTTGACACAAAGCATTTTAAGAAGGGTAGATACTATCTATCTATGTTTACCCCATTAGGTATCATTATTGCTTCTAAAGATTATACTCAAGAGCAATTAAAAGATGCTTTTATTTCTTTCCCTTATCTATACGGATATATGAATAAAGAATCTAAAGATTAGGAGATGACGATAGATGAATGACTTAAAATTGGTCATTCATCCATCTTCTTACGAAATTTCTCCATATAAATTAGGGGATATTCCTTCGTTAGAAAGATGGATGAGTTTATGGGACCCACATATTTTTGAATATGTATATAACGCATTTGACTATAGCAAAAAAGATAAAACACTATTTCTTCCTAGAGGTATGAATCAGAATAAATTAGAATATACTTTACGTAAGAAATATAAGACTTTGAAAGTTGAAGATAGATCAAAGTATGAGACAATCGAAGCTATTAGAAATGGTAATTTAAATATTAAGACTAGTTTTAAACCTAGAAATAAATTACAAAGTAAGTCTATTGAATTCTTAACCATTAATCCTACAGATACTAGATTCGGTCAAAAAATGCTTAATCTAAATACAGGTGAAGGTAAGACATTCTGCGCCTTATATTCATGTCTTAAATCTGGATCTAAACCATTGATTGCCATGAATGCTATTAATTTAGCTAATCAATGGAAAGAAAAGATTTTAGAATATACTGATATTGCTGAAGATGAGATATATATTATCTCTGGTAGAAAATCTATTGATGATTTAATCGATATGTCAATGAAAGATATTGGTAAGATTAAATTCTATATAGCTATTTATCGTACATTGACTGATTATATTAATTCTCCTTCAGATCAATATAGAATGGATATCACTAGTCTACTATATGATAAAGCTAAAATCAATGTCAAGATATTTGATGAAGTTCATGTTCATTATCAGGCTATCATGAAGATAGATTATAAATTATCTAAGGTGCCATCTATCTATCTTACTGCTACACCTGAACGAGCTGATCGTATTGAAAATGAACTATTTCAATCTATATTTAATCAAGTACCTAGATTAAAAAGTCCTAATAAAAATGGCTCGTATGGTCGATATAGACACGTAGTAGTATGCAAATTTGATACTAATCCTAGTATGACTGATATTGCTAATATCAAAAAAGCTTCTACACGAGGATTTAATTATAATGTATATAACACATATCTAATGGAAAATAAGTCTTCAATGGGCATATATTTCAGATCTCTTAATGAGGTATATAAAGAATTATGTATTGGAAATAAAACTGCTCTATTAGTAAAGAATATTAATATGATAGAGGAACTAGTTGCTTTATTCCAATCTCAACCATATATTCAGAATAGGAATATAAAAGTAAGAGCATATCATGGTAAAATTCCTAAGAAAGAAAAGAATGATATCATTGAAAATGCAGATCTTATCATTACAACTGATGCTTCATTAGGTAAAGGCATGGATGTTCCTAATCTTACTCGAGTAATTAGTACGATAAATACATCATCTATTGTTAGCGTTACTCAAATTGCTGGGAGACTAAGATACATTCCAGATAAAGAATTATATTATATTGATATGGTCGACATTGGATTTACTGATATTAGAAGACAACTTTCTAAGAGAATGAAATTCTATAAAGGTATGGCTAAATCAATTAATGAAGTAGAAATATAGAAACGAGGTGTGTGGTGATGTACAATCCTTATAATCCATCAGTAGAATTAGAAGATATGGTTCGTGGATTTAAAGCGGTTTTATCCAATCAAGAAAATTACACTGATACTACTGATGCAATTAAGTATGAAATAAACAAAAGATACAAACAGGTCCTAATTGATAATGTACCTAAAAAGTCATTATCAACTAAATCTGATAAAGAAGCTATCGAAGAACTTTTTAATGAAGACAATTTCGATATTCGAGATTTATTTGAATTAGAAATGAAACCAGATGTAGATGTATCTTCTTTAGTTGTAAAATTCAACATTGTAGATACATTATTTATTGGTCCTATGTTATTATTGGTTAAAAAATCATTATTAGATATAGAAGACTATCAACCTATTGTAGATATCTATGAAAAAAAGAATTATATCGAATTATTTGAAATTAGATTCATGGATAATACTGTAAAAGGTATTAATAATGAAAATGATATCAAAGAAATGTCGTATTATCTAAATAAGTTAGATGCTGATTTTAAACATAATATCAAATCTACAACATCTGAAATGATTAGTATTGAAAAAGACACTAGATCGTCTATTAATAATAACGTATTTAATAAGTTACGATATAAGTATAATATCTTTGGATATAGAAACAAAATTGATAATTTCTTTGAATTGAAAGATAACTATATGAATAGTATAGATGAAATGATGAAAGAATGGCGCAAGATTCGTTCTATTATCAAGATTACACTCTTGCTGATGAATAACGGGGTTCTAAATAAATTTCTTTCCGAGTTCAAGTATGATTTAGAAAAGATTTTCAATTCGAAATTTGAATTAGTGCGATAAAATATAAATGTACTTAGATATGGTACAAAAATAAAAATAATATAAGTAAACGAGGTAAAGTATTATGCATTCTCAATTTTCACATATCGGTAATTTTCAAGTAGAAATGTTGTCATTAGGTATGGGTAGTTTTAAGTATTCTATCATGCCACCTAAAGCATCTAGTCAAGGCAAGTTTTATTCATTAACCAATTTTAATAACTATCAATCTCAACAAAGTACAGACCAACACAATATGATTAATGCTGATGTTCGTTATCGTATTTATGGGGTAATCGATATTCCTTCAAATTCAAATGGTCAAGGATACAGAAATAAGTCATTGACCTATAGTTTCTATAATGAAAATCAAGTTAAAAACGATGTAGCCGCAATTATTGAACGTATGAATCAAGAAAATATTTGGAACGATTCATATATCGATAATTTAGTAATGGGAATTCATTTTTCCAATGATGAATTATTACAAATTCAACCCACCATCATCAATATTAATAATCAACAAGTACAAGGTGTATTCTTGTCTGCCGGTGGAGAGTTTGTTACATCATGTACTCGTAATGCATTCCAAGCATGGTTAGTAATGATGGCTAATGAGTCATTAAGTTCTCATCGTGATCAATTGATTATTATGTATCAAAATGCTCAAATCCAAGCGTCATTAGATGCATTATTGGTAAATAATAGCATTTTTGCTGGCGTTGATTACCGTAATGGTGCTACAAGTATTATTGGTGGTAACGGAAATAATACTTCAAACATGGGTAATTTTAACAATAATAATTACCAAAATCAAAATTTTAATTCTACTACAAATAATGGAGGTAACTTCTCTGGAAATTTTAGCCAAGGAACTAAATTAGGTGGTAATACAACGTCTAATAATGCAAATAGTATTAATAATACTAGTCCATTCGGTAATTCATCTTCTCCAATTCGTCCTCGTATTGAAGGTGGAAGTCACGATAAGGTTTTCGGTAAAGTAGAAAATAAACAACAACCAAAACAAGAAGAACCTAAGATCGTTAAAACCTCTATGGAGAATTTATCGAAGCAAATGAATAATAACTCAGTAGATAATACTCCAAAAGAAGAACCTAAACAAGATCAAGAATCTTCATCTAAAAAAATGGGTAGTGTGTTATCTGGTTTTAAACCAACTGGTAAATTCGAAGATCAGGCAAGCAATATCTTAAAATCAGAAGAAGCCGAAGAAGTTAAAAGCGATAATCCATTTGAAGGAACAGATATGAGTCAATATAGCTCATCTGATCCATTTGCAGATTTAGGCGAATAAAACTAATTAAATAGAATGTGGGTGGACAATGTTGGAATTTGATAAAAGTAAGATTATTAATTCATTGAATGAAGTACGCAATGGTAATGTAGAACGTAAACCTAGAATTGGTAATTCTACTCCTCGTAATGAAGTAGAAGTCGACAGTAGTATTACTGAATCTGAATTATTATCTGGTTTAAAAGATAATGGTTCTGAAATTAGAGATGTAGATGTGGCTCCTAAAAAGAATAAGAGAAGAGGTCGTCCTATGGGATCACCTAATAGAAAGAATAAGTCTTCCAAAGAAGTACGTTCTGATGTATTTGAACCTATTCATAATGAGTTTAAAGAAGGATTAGTAGTAGATAATCCATTAGCTCAATATATGAATGATTTCTTAAATGAAATGGGTAAACGAGGATATACTCTAGAGGATTATTTTGCTATTCAAATGGAAAAATATGGTCAGCAAAGAAGTATCGTTCGAAATGGTATTTATCGTTTAATTAATAAAGGTGAATTAAGTTTCCCTAAATTTGTTGAAACGGTAGAAGGATTTGGATATTCATTAAATATTCAAATTAAATATAATCCTGATGCAGATCATCCAGAACCATCTAAACAACCAACTACTGATAATAATGATGATATCATTATTGATGAGTCTATTGATGAGTATTTAGAAAAACTAAAAAAAATTGACAAATAGGCGTTAATTGAGAGTAATACCGATATGGTATTACTCTCTTTATGTATCATCCTAAGCTTTTGGAGCTTTTGATTTGCGGCGTTTATCATATTCCCGCAATTTAGCTTTACCTTTGGATGCAAATTTAACTTGGATTTCACGGCGGAATTTCCGTTTTTGTGCTGAAGCTTTTTGATACTTAACGTACAATGGATCGCCCGCTTCACGTGCTGCATATAATGTAGCTTGTGTAAACAAACGCTTACGCATTGTCTTTTTATCAAATTTAACTTTGTTAGCTTCTTGAAGATATCGAACGGTTTCAGTAAATACTTTATCTTCAACATCTTCACGTAAGAAGTCATTTAAATTAGACAAATTAAATCCTCCTTGTGTTAATATATTAGTGTGGTCTGCAAATACACTATAATTTGACTATTCTTCCTATAACTCATTTATTTTATAGTATTATTTTTATCAAATTAATATCATTATGTTGATGTAGATTATTGTAAGCTATGAAATTAATACAAAATAATTTTATAATTGGGTATAATTATAATATAGATATAGAAAGGAATTACTAACATGGATCAAGAAATTAAAAAAAGTAATAAATGGGATAATAAATATAGAAGTAAAACAATGATTGAAGGATATATGGATAAGATGATGAAAACCTTAACTGTTCTTCATCCTGAATTAAAACCATCAGAGATTAATTCAATGCTATTAGATATGTGCAAACAGAAATACAGTCCAGTACCAGTGGTATTGGCTCCAGCAGATGGAGGAAATGCACTTAAAATGGATGTAAATACATTTGATAGAAAATTAGTTGATTCTCATCCTATCATTGCTGGTTCAGGTACATTATATTACAGACAAGATCAAGTAGAAAATGATCGAGCTAAAATGTTGGAAGCTTTTGGTGAAAACCGAAAAAAGGCTAAAGCTGAAATGTTTAAACACATTAATGATGAAGATCAATCAATTAGGAAATCATTTGATGACCAACAGAAAACATGGAAGATTATGATGAACTCATACTATGGTGTATTAAATGAACGTCACTCTCAATTCTATGATAGCCATTCAGGTAAATCAGTTACTACATCTTCTCAAGATATCATCACTACATCCATTAATTTATCAGAGAAGTTTTTAGGTAATAATATCTTCTTTAATAATCTAGAAGAGATTCTAAATTATATTGATAATATTATCTATGAAAAGAGAGACCATGATGTCAAGAATATGATATCATATAAAGAAGATGAAGCAGATTCATATTCTAAAGAAGGTTTATATAACTATCTAACTGGTTTTCTTATTGATAATGTAGAATTATCTAATGAAGAAGAGAATATCCTTAAAAGATATATTGATAGAATGCCAGAAAATATTAGACGTCGAATTTTTTACAAAAATAATTTACTGGAATTCTTAGATGATACAGATATTATTGAAAAATATTTCAGTAAGATTTTAGGTAGAACTGATTTCCTAGATCCTAATGAAGCTCCAGATGATATTTTACCTGTATTGAAAGATACATGGAAGATTTTAAGAGATCGAGTATTTTATAACTATCAAGATTTCAATAGATTTAGAAATGCTTCTCAAATGAAGCGTAATGTCATTCTATTAACTGATACGGATAGTACTTTCGTATATTTAGACGGTATTATTTCTAAGTTTGAAGAATTGTATCCAGACAAAGTAAATACAGATGATGTAGACAGCGTAATTTGTACGGCTAACATCATTATGTATAGTATTCAAGAAGCTACAGCAGAAGCTTTATATAAACTACAAAAAGAATCTAATATTCCAGATAAGTATGATAAAATCATGAGTATGAAGAACGAATTCTTGTCATTAAAGATCATGCTTACTGACAATAAGAAACAATACGCTCAGATTATTGCATTGCAAGAAGGTAATAAGTTAGATACTCCTGAAATGGATTTGAAAGGTTTATCCATCAAGAAAGTATCTACTAATAAGAATGTAGCTAATACATTTACTAATATCCTTCATAAAGATATTCTAGAAGATAATAATATTAGTCATTCTAAAATCATTCATAAATATAAAGACTTAGAAAATTCTATTTATCAGTCATTGAAGAATGGTGAATTAGAATACCTTATTCCTGCTAAGGTAAATACGGCAGATAGTTATGTGAATGCTTATCGCATTATGGCATTTAAAGCTACGGTAGTATGGAATGAATTATTCCCTAATAAGGTTATCGTACCCCCTACCAAAATGCAAGTAGTAAAGGTAAATATTCCTACATTTCAAACAGTGGCAGATAAACTAGATCCCAATAGTCATGAATATAAGGTATTTCAAAAATTATTCCAAAATAAAGATCTCGTAGGTACTACTGGCATCAATGCCATTGCTATAGGTAATGAAGAAAGAGAGATTCCTGAAGTTATTCGGATGTTTATGGATGCGGATACTATGATTAATGATCATATGAAAACTGGTATTATCTTATTAGAAAGTATCGGTATGAAGATTCTTAAGACAAGTTCAGTTCAAATTCCAACTAACATCATTAAAATTTAATAGAAGAAGGTACTTTTGATATGTCATTTGATCCACAAAGTCTAATTACTAACCAAAAAGATTTATTATCATCACCAGTAACAGATAAAGAAATTCATGATATGAATACATTTTATTCTAATACAGATAAACGTATTTTGGTTGCTGATGTAGATGAGATTATTGTTAATATTACCCCTAAATGGGTAAAAAGAATCTATGAACACAGAGATTATTTCGACCAAGTATTTAATCTAGATGAAAAATATGTTTATGAAGATCAATATCTCAAAGTATTATATCGACCTGATTATTTCATTAATAATTGGTTGCTTAAACCTGAATTACGTTCATCTATTACTAGAAAACAAAAGATTAATATCATTAAACATATGAATGAAATTTATGATACAGAAGATTTCTATGATGATTTAGAACCTACATCCTTAGGTATGACATTGGCAAATATTTTAAATTACAATGCTAAAGATCTAGTAGACAAATTAGTTATTATTAGTAAGGTAGTAGGAGATAAATCTGCTGATTCTAAGGTTAGATTCCTAAAAGAATTATTCACTGGAAATAATAATAAGGTAGATATCTATCTGGTAGATAATAATGAGAAGAAATCAGATGCTCTGAAAGTACTAAAAGAAAAAGAATTAAATAGTATTGCTTCTGTATATGAAGATGAGCCATCTAATATTGCTGATTTAGTCATGAATGGTAATTTGAATAACACACAAATTTATATGCCTTCATTCAATTATAATCGTCCTAATAAGAAATTCTATGATCTATTAGAAAACAATGGATGTCAATTAATTAGGTTCGATTACTTGAGTCCTGAAAATCAAGGCTAACAATTTATATACCCATATATCCATTATTAGGATATATGGGTTTTATTTTATTCGTCATTTAAATCGTCATGATTTAATTTCAAAACGTTTTCAGTTACATTTTGTTTATTATATTGTTTGGTGTTTTCTACTATCTCATTAAATTTATCTATCTGATCTGAAAACATATATTCTTTATACATTTCAGTAAATGTATTAACCTTACCGAATACGCTATCTAATGGAATAAAAATCTTTCCTGCATGGACCAATTCATGATTAGTCTTAGTTAATTTTACTAATCCAATTAGATTTTCAAAGTGTAATCTTAATACTTCTTCTGCAATATCAAATGTGGTATACTGATCTTTTTCATGAATATGTTTATTTACTATAATTTCTACGATATCATATAATGTAAATGGATAATGATGAAATTCAGTAGTAGCCATCTCACTGCTAATATTACCATTATATACATCTACTGTAAGATTTTGAGTTGTAGATAAATAATAAATGTATTCAGAATATTGAGGTGAACGTCTAATTGTGGATTCTACTGATTTAATGAATTTTTTGGTTAATTTTGGATCCATTGCACCATTGAAATAGTAGCTACTTAATACATTCTTGTAATTACGATCATACAGTTTAGCATCCCCATCTTTAGACGGTAATGAGATAATATTATTAACTGAATTTGCTTTATTTACTTTTCTTAATCCCATTTATATTACCTCCAACTTGTTTATTATATTTATATAAGATTGGAGTTGAAAGATTATTAAGATTAATATTGTAGATGTAGATTCCATTGTAAAAGCAAATAAATTACCAGAAGTTACTAACCCTACATTCTTTGATATGGGCATGGTACCCACTACGGATGGTCTATTTAGTGAAGAGATTTTTGGTCCTACTGGTAGCCATCAAAGAGATTCTCAATTTGCTTATATTGATTTATCCGGACATTATTTACATCCTGTTGCATATAAAGCCGTGATTGCTTTGAATCGCAAAATTAAACAACTGATTGCTGGTTCGGATTACTTTATTGTAAATAGTAAAGGTGATTTAGTACAGGATGATAACGGTAAGACTGGTATTGAATATCTATATCAAGTATGGGATAAGATCAAATGGAAAACTACTGAATCAGAAAAACGTAATAATCGAATTAAGATGCTTAAATCATTACCTAAGGATGAAATCTTTATTACTAAGTTCTTAGTATTACCTGCTGGATTACGTGATTATAATACGGCTAAATCTAAAGCAGGAAAAGTTACTGATAGTTCTCCTGTTAATTCTATGTATAGTTCTATTATTCGTAATGCACAAAGTATTTCATCTACTAGTATTGGATTTGTCGCTATTACTACTAGATCTAAAATTCAATCATTATTATTAGATCTATATGACTATTATACAGGTGCAATTAAAGGTAAGACTGGTATGATGCATAAAGGTATCTTAGGTAAGACAGTTGACTACTCTACTCGTTCTGTTATCTCATCACCTAAGATTCAATCTGAAACATATGATAAGCAACAGATTCCATTTGGATATGTAGGTGTCCCTCTATCACAATTAGTGGTAACATTCTTTCCATTCTATTCATTCTGGATTAATGAATGGATCAAACAGCATCTAGATCAAATTAGTTCTGTTGGATCAGAGAAGAATCCTAAGAAGATTCCAGAAGAAGTAGTATTGGAACAATTTGATGATTATCATATTAAGAAGATATTGTCTGATTATATTAAAAATATTGAAGGACGATTCTCTTCTATGATGATTAAAGATAGAGAAGGAAAATCATATCCTTTATCATTATATAGAAAAGAACTAGGACGTAATTTTACTGTTACTGACCTATTGTTTATTGCCAGTCATGAAATTTGCGCAGATAAGCATGTCATGTTTTCTCGTTATCCAATTGAAAATATTAATAATATCTTACCTGCTAAGATTAAGATCATGAGTACAATTAAAACTCGGGGAACGATTAAATTGGATGATTTGTATTTAGAAGATTATCCAGAAGTTATTCCTGATTATCCAATCTTAAATGAAGAAAGTGTTTTTATTGATACAATCGTAATTAATAATAGTTACACTGGAACCCTCGGTGCCGATTTAATATAAAGTCATTCTATGTAGTAATATATAGTCTAAACTCCTCTAATTGCTGGAAACTCCTATATAAATAGGACAATCAGCAGCCAAGACCATACATATTATATGTGGTAAGGTTCAACGACTATCTCGAAAGAGAGTACATTATAAGCTATTGATAATGGAAATGGGGAGAATCCTACTGGGATTTTGATATAGTCTGATCTATATGGTAACATATAGCAGTTCATAAGAGAACGTATATAGTGGTAGCGTACTATATAGAACACAAATGTTTGACGGAGATACAGTTTCAGTACGTGGTTGAACTTACAGACCCGATATTATAGTAATATAATAGTGAACCCTCTCTAATTGCTGGAAACTCCTTATATAGGACAATCAGCAGCGAAGATCTTATTTAAGATAACGTTCAACGACTATCGAAAGACATATTAAATATATGAATCAAGTAGAGTACATTCAGGTGAATGGAAATGGGAGGCTCCTTATATAGTAGTATAAGGATGAAGATATAGTCTGATCTATATGGTAACATATAGCAGTTCATAAGAGAACGCATAATGATTAACGACCATTATGGAACACATTGTGTATACCAACGAAGCTAACATCGAGGCTGATAAACTCATTCATGCTAAAACTAATTTGTTGGATCAATCAGGTAATAATTCACGTAAAATTGGAAATGAAGCTATTTTAGCATTATCTACACTCACTCGCATAGATCCTAAGCGTGTGTGATAATTAAAAAAAAAAAA
>NFYZ01012265.1_pt1 | contig 12856 bp, 13 predicted proteins | sample 1092561 | NCBI WGS metagenome assembly NFYZ01 (sample SAMN03609887, study PRJNA323583) | gut metagenome | isolation source: feces | host: Rattus norvegicus | place: Malaysia | collected 2013 | reverse complement strand
AATGAAAAACATAAAAATATTGGATTTATTTAAATAATATATGATATGATTAAATTACAAAAGAAAATAAAAATGGGAGCTTAGTTAAACTTTGCTGAGAGGAACTATGATATTGGTTCGACCATATAACCTGATTTGGATAATGCCAACGTAGGTATCATATAAGAATGGATAATGAGACTTGCTGTGGCAAGTCTTTTTTATATAAAAAATGGAGGGATGTTGATGTTTCAAAGAATTTTTAAAAATGTACAGGAACGAACTCCAATTGTACATTGTATAACTAGTTACGTAACGGTAAATGATGTAGCTAATATTATTTTAGCTTCAGGAGCATCGCCAATAATGGCAGACGATATTGAAGAGGTATCAGATATAACATCTATATGTAATTCTCTAGTTTTAAATATAGGAACATTAAATTCTAGAACTATAGAGTCTATGGTAAAGGCAGGTAAAAAATCAAATGAATTAATTCACCCTGTGGTTTTAGATCCTGTAGGAGTAGGTGCATCTAGGCTTAGAATGGATACAACTTTAAGATTATTGAGAGAAATTAAGCTTTCTGTAATTAGAGGAAATGCTTCTGAAATTAAAGCAATACTTAATAAAACAGAAACCTCTAGTGGAGTTGATGTTAGTTTAGAAGATAGTATAAATGAAGATAATATTGATGAATATATGGAGATGGGAAAAGAGATTAGTAAGACAAATAATGCAGTAGTAGCAATTACTGGACCTATAGATATAGTTACTAATGGTAAAAAAACTTACCTTATAAGGAATGGACATAAAAATATGGGAAGAATAACAGGAACAGGCTGTATGTTATCAGGTTTAATAGGAGGATTTATAGGAGCAAATCCAGAAAGTATTTTAGAAAGTACAGCTTTAGCTGTTGCAGCTATGGGACTATGTGGGGAATTAGCAAACGAAAAGTCAATTGGAAAAGGCTTGGGGACAGGCTCTTTGAGAACATATTTAATTGATTATATGAGTAATTTAAATGAAGAAAAATTAAATGGGGGAATGAAAATTGAAATTAAGTAGAAAAGACATGCTTCTTTATTTAGTTACAGATAGAACTTGGCTAAAAGATAAAACCCTTCCTGAAGTTGTAGAGTCTGTATTGAAAAACAAGGCTACCTTTATCCAACTTAGAGAGAAAAGTCTTGATTATGAGAATTTTAAAGAATTAGCTATTAAAGTGAAAAGGGTTACTGATAAATACAAAGTTCCTTTTGTAATAAACGATAAGATCGACATAGCTATGGAAGTAGATGCTAATGGAGTACATGTTGGACAAGGAGATTTAGAAGCAACAGAAGCAAGAGAAATATTAGGAAAGAGTAAAATACTAGGAGTTTCTGTAAGTAATGTAGACCAAGCTATAGAGGCTGAAAGAGCAGGCGCTGATTATTTAGGAGTAGGTTCTGTTTTTCCAACAACCTCAAAATTAGATGCGACAGATGTAGAACTGGAAGAAATTAATAAAATTACAAAGGCTGTTAATATACCAGTAGTAGGCATAGGTGGCATAAATGAAGGGAATATACATTTACTCAAAGATAGTGGTTTAGATGGAATAGCTGTAATTTCTGCCATACTTGCTCAAAAAAATATTGGAAAAGCAACAAAAAATTTATACAAACTTTCAAAGGAGGTATTTTGTGAAAGGAGCAATATTTGATTTAGATGGTACCCTTCTAGATTCTATGTGGTTATGGGAAAGTTTAGCTGATAACTATTTATTGTCTATAGGTATTGAACCGCCTAAAGATTTAGGTGAATCATTGAAAGTGCTGACCTTAAAAGAAGCCTGCTTTTATATAAAAGAAAGATTTAGGCTTAAAGATACACCTGATGAAATTAATCAAGATATGGAAAAATTACTGGCTGATTATTATAGTAACCGACTTCAATTAAAGCTTTATGTATTGGAGATTTTAGAGGAATTTAAAAGTAGAAATATAAAAATGGCTATAGCTACTGCTACAGATGAGCATCTTGTTTCAATGGTTTTAAATAGATATGGTATAAAGGATTATTTTGAATTTATTCAAACTGTTGAAAATGTTGGATTAAGTAAAAGCCAACCGAAATATTTTGAAATCGCTATTAACAGACTAGGATTAAAATCTGAGGAAGTGTGGCTATTTGAAGATGCTTTACATTGTATAGTATCAGCTAAGAAAGCTGGTTTGAAAGTTGTTGCAGTAAAAGATAAATCAGCATTAGATGATTTAGAAAAAATAAAAAAGTTGGCAGATATATATATTGAAGATTTTAGTCAATTGGAGGTAGATAAATTATGGAAAAATTATTAACTATAGCAGGGACTGACCCTAGTGGAGGGGCAGGTATACAAGCGGATTTAAAAACCTTTGCGGCACATAAAACTTATGGGATGAGTGTTATTACTTCAGTAGTGGCACAAAATACTACTGGGGTAACAAATGTAATAGACTTGCCCCCTATATTTATAGGGGAACAGTTAGATGCAGTATTTACTGACATTTATCCAGATGGAATAAAAGTTGGTATGATATCAAATGAAGAAATAATTAAGGTTATAGTTGAAAAACTAAAAGAATATGAGGCTAAAAATATTGTAATAGATCCAGTAATGGTATCAACTAGTGGAAATTCATTGATGAAATCTACAGCAGAAAAAGTTTTAATTAACGAATTATTGCCTTTGGCAGATATTATTACACCTAATATGCCTGAAGCAGAGGTCCTAAGTGGAATAGAAATAAAAAGTAAAAAAGATATGGAGAAGGCTTCTAAAATAATCCGGAAATCTATAAAAGGAGCTGTATTAGTTAAAGGTGGACATCTAGAAGATAGTGCAGATGACGTATTATATATGGATGGTGAATTTCATTGGTTGGAAGGTAAAAGAATAGAAAATTCTAATACCCATGGTACAGGCTGTACATTGTCTTCGGCTATAGCAATAAATCTTGCTAAAGGTATGAATATATTAGAAGCAGTACAAGAAGCTAAAAAATATTTAACTGGGGCAATTAAATCAAACTTAGACTTAGGAAAAGGCAGAGGACCTTTAAATCATTTGTACAATATTTAAAAGAAATAAAAAAGCATCTGAATTCAGATGCTTTTTTTATTTTTTGAAAAATACATAGATGATATCAAAAAAGCTCACAGATTTTAGGGTTTTTCATAGATTATTAAGAAAGGAGTAATAAAAGGAGAGGAAAGTAAATATCATAATAAAGGGAAGAATGATGATATTATCTAAAGGAGGGGGCAAATGCTCAAAAAACTTAATAATCTAAGTATGAAAAGAAATTGGAAGGAAGCAATAGTCTTTTATATCGCCTACTTACTATTACTATTGCTAATTTGTTTCTTAGTAGGCGTTATAATCGGAATAATTAACCCTTATACTAGTGAAGAAGTAATAGATAAGGTTGCTACGTTCCTCATTGCAGCTTACTGTATAATACTGTATTTCATTATCTATTTTAAAAAACAAATGAGTTCATTTTTATACATTATACTCGGAATAGTTACTGGTGTACTCAGTCTATTACTAGGTGAAATCTTTTCCTTGATTATTGTAGCTTTTCTAACAACGAGAGATGATGAATCAGAAATTGAGGCTGGTGCAGAAGTAAGTGATACGGAAACAAGTTAATTGTTTATAATTTTTATATGAACTTATCGGCAGAAAACCAGATGTAATTGCCCTCTGGATAGATGCCGATATTTTTTCTTTAAAATCTAGTTACTGTAGACAGGATAGCGAAAGTACAATATTTAATAAATCTTAGAACCTTTTCCTATCTTTTAGGAATTTATTTTGAAGAAGGAGTTTGTTATGATATGTAGAATATTCTTATAGAAGGTCAAGCTATATATAGAGAGAAATGGAGGGAGAATATATATGTTTAAAAACCTAACTGATTTTGGTATGGAAAGAAATTTGAAGGAAGCAATTGGTTTTTATATTGTGAGCTTGTTATTATTTATATTAATAGGTATATTACTTGGTCGTATCATTGTAGGAATTAATCCTTACATTAGCGACGAAGGCATAGATATTTTTTTAGATGTTATCGCTGTAGTTTATTGCATAACACTCTATTCTATTATCCATTTTAAAAAACAAATGGATTCATCTGAATACATTAAAACCTTAGCGCTTATCGTAGGATTAATTTTTATACTAGGTGAAATATTTTCTTTGCTATTTATAGCTATTCTTACAATGGCGGAGAATGAATCAGAAACTAGGGATGATGAAGAGATAATTGATGTAGAAATATATTAATTATTTATAATTTTATTGTGAATTATTGGCTATAAATAGAAATATATTGTTTGTCCCATATTGATATTTTTCTCTTTAAAACTCTCTTTTCGTTGTAGAAGGTATGTAATGAAAAAGTAAACTGATGAATAGTCGATTACATATAAACTATACTATTACCAGTGTAGTTTATAATACTATATTCTTCAACTAATAATTGAATTGAAAAACTTTTCGAACAATCAGTTATTGCTAGAATATGTTTTGTTCAATTATAATTAAATAGAGGATATTGATAAGAAATTAAATATGAAGTTTTAGCAGGGGGCACAGTATGGAAACGAAAGAGTTTATAGGTAAGAATATTTCTAGATACCGTAAAGAAAGAAAATTAACTCAGGAAGAATTGGCCAGAAAATTAGGAGTAACCTTTCAAGCAGTTTCAAAATGGGAATGTGGAAATAGCTTACCAGATATTACTTTAATTCCTAATATTGCTGAGATTTTAGAAATTAGTTTAGATCGATTATTTGGTTTTAAAAGTCAAGAGGAGATTACTAGTATCTATGAAGAAGAATATCAAATAGAGGAATATTATTGGGGATTAACACCTTCGAAAATGTGTTATTCAGTATTGGAATTACTTCCTCCCATAAAACATCTTAAAGTTTTAGATATTGGCTGTGGAGAAGGAAAAGACTCCATATTTTTCGCAAGAAATGGATACGATGTTTCTGCCTTCGATATATCTACTGCAGGTATTCAGAAGTTAATAAATCTATGTAGCAAGACGAAAGTAAAGGCTAATGTTTTTAGAGCAGATATTAATGATTATAGATTAAATTCAAAATTTGATATTCTATTTTCTAGTGGGGTACTCCATTATGTAAAACCAGAATTAAGACCTGATATATTCCATAACTATAAAAGATTTACTAATAATGGTGGTATCCATGTATTTAATGTTTTTGTAGAAAAACCATTTATTGCACCACCACCAGAAAACGAGCCTAATGCTTATAATTGGATTTCAGGTGAACTACTAACCTATTATCATGATTGGGAAATTGTTGAATTTGAAGAGGTTATTTTTGACTGTAATTCTTCTGGGATTCCTCATAAACATGCTATGAATAAAATAATTGCGAGAAAAGTATCAACGTAACGGAGGGATTATATGGATACATATGATAGAAGTGCAAACTATTGGAATGATGTATTTGGGAAGCTTGAAGTAAAACAAGTTACGTCTAAAAGTGTTGGACATAGTGACTTAGACAATGCCTTGGATTGGCTTTGCGAGGGTTCAAATTCAATACTTGATTTTGGATGTGGTAATGGAGTTTTACTATTTAAATGTGCTTTAAGAGGCACTGAGAATCATAGGGGTATTGATATTTCAAAAGAGGCTATTAAAGTGGCTAAAGAATTTCAAAAAGAGAGCAAAACAGGCAATTTTACTTTTACTGTAGGTGGGGTAAAGTCATTAGAAACTATTCCTAATAGTTCTTACGATGCTATAGTATTATCAAATATAATTGATAATTTAATTCCATCAGATGCTATTAAAGTATTAGTAGAAATAAAACGTATTCTTAAAGGACAGGGTAAAATATTAATAAAATTGAATCCTTTTCTTACAGAGGAAAAGATTAAAGAATGGGATATAAAAATTATAGAAGATAACCTTTTAGATGATGGATTATTTTTATGGAATCAAACTACTGAAGAGTGGGACAAGTTATTAAGGGATTATTTTAGTATTGTTAAGTATCAAGATATTTATTATCCTGAACATGAGCAATATAATAGACTATTTTTGCTTTGCAATGATATGAAATAATTGGTCAGTTGAAATAGGTAATGGGATAAATCCAGAAAGATTATATAGAAATTGTGGATTTTATGGGAGTGATGCTTGGTAGTTACTCCGTAAGTAACTTAGCAAAAGGTAGACTATAATGGAAGTTAGATTTGTTTCAATTAAATAAAAAAGTGCTAACAAATTAGTGCTTTTTGTTATTTCTGGAGGTTTTTGCTATTTAGGAAGGAATTTATTAAAAATCTCTTGATTTCCAAAGAATTCCGTGGTAGACTATAGAAGTAATATAAAAATACATTAATTCCTGGGGAGGATTGTAGCTATGATTAAAACAACAAATTTACTTTCATCAAGAAAACTGCATATGCTAAGCAATATTAAAATCCTACGGGAATATGTATTAGACTTTAATATCATGTAATTTAAGCTTTTTTAAATTTAATGTGTAACTGTATTAAAAAAATGTATATAAAAGTCACGGTAGGACTGTGGCTTTTTTTGTGTTCAAATTATGTCTTTTTTTACATGTAATACAAGTTTATGCTATTAAAAATACAATAATTTGATTAAAAGTCGTAGGTTATACCTGCGATTTTTTATATAAAAAATTTGAAAGGAGGCAAAAGAATGATATTTACAAAGTTCTTAGGATTATTAGTTTATTTATATGGGGGTGATTATGTATGGAGCCATACTTGATGTATTTTTTAGGAATATTTAGACTTAAAAAAAGTTATGGAATTGATGGCTATTTAAAGCTTGAATTTAAAAGGTTATATAAAGGATCAGAATTTAATAATCTTTTACATTATATTAAGTGGTAACAGATGGAGTAAAAAATGTTTTAATAAAACATATTATAAGGTATTAGATTTATAGTTCCAATTACTATTTTAGGAAGCCGTTATAGAATATTCTATAACGGCTTTTTATATTTTGGTAAGAGTTTAATAAGGTTATTTAAAGCTTCATAATAAGTATATTTAATGGGCGTGAAGGTTACTTTAAAGAAGAAGGTTTTCTATTGGAGATAATTAGAACTTTTCATTTTAAGATTAATAAAAAAGGGTATCGTCATATATGGATGTGATGGACAAGATAAGTATCAATATCTAAAATCTTTGTAATAATATGTCTAAGAATAGTGAGAACAATTTTCATTTTTATCTTGATTTTGCCATAGGCTTATGATAGATTGTATATATGTAGTAGGTAAAACAATAAACCATACTATATATAGATGTGGGAGGGGAATTTATGTTAAAGGTAGAAAAGAGAAATGGCGCTATTGTAAAATTTGAAGGAGATAAAATAGTGAATGCTATTAGAAAAGCTATGGCTGAAACTGATATTGGGGTTGACGAATCATTAGCTGATAAAATTGCTGATCAAATTTTTGATAGTTTTAAAAATTTAGATGTAGTAAATATTGAAAAGATTCAAGATTTTGTTGAAATTGAATTAATGAGAACTAGACCTGATGTAGCAAAAAAATATATTTTATATAGGGATGAAAGAGCTAGGCTTAGAAAACATGGTTGGGAAATGACAGATCTACAAAGAGATATTTATGAAAAAAAATATAGATTTGAGTACGAGGATTTTGATGGGTTTTTAACTAGAGTTAGCGGTGGGAATAATTTTATAAAAAAGGCCATAAAAGATAAAAAATTCATGCCTGCAGGAAGAATATTAGCAGGAAGGGGACTAGATAAGCACGGTAGAAAGATAACCCTAAGTAATTGTTATGTCATGCCTAAGGTAGAGGACAATATAGAAGCTATATTTGACACTGCTAAATATATGGCCCGAACATATTCTTATGGTGGTGGAGTAGGTCTTACCCTGTCCAAATTAAGACCGAAAGGAGCTAAAGTAAATAATGCTGCAAATACTACTACAGGAGCAGTTTCCTTTATGGATCTTTACTCATTAGTTACTGGATTAATTGGTATGAAAGGTAGACGGGGAGCACTTATGCTTAACTTAGATTCTAATCATCCAGATATTGAAGAATTTATTGATGTTAAAAACTCCTTAGATAAAGTGAACTATGCTAATATATCAGTTAACATAGATGATAATTTTATGAAAGCCGTTGAGGAAGACAGGGAATATGAATTATACTTTAAAGTTCAAGCTACTGGTGAAGTAATTTCTAAAAAAGTTAATGCTAAAGAAATGTTTAGGAAATTAGCCGAGAACAATTGGAATATGGCAGAGCCGGGTATATTGTATACAGGTCGTATAAATTCATGGCATTTAATGAGTGAAGATGAAAGCTTTGAGTTTGCTGGAGTAAACCCTTGTGCAGAAGAGCCTCTACCTGCTTTTGGTAGTTGTAATTTATCTTCTATTAATCTAAGTGAATTTGTTAGAAATGAGTTTACGGAAAATGCAAAGTTTGAATTTGAAAGATTTGGCGAAATGGTAAGGGAAGGAGTTATATATTTAAATCAAGTATTGGATGAGAATATGAATCTCCATCCGTTGGAACAACAAAGGGAAATGTCCAAGGAATTAAGACAGATAGGATTAGGTATTATGGGTGTAGCAGATATGTTTATTAAAATGGGAGTAAAATATGGTAGTGATGAATCTATAGATTTAATTCATCAAATAGGGAAAGTATTAGTAAACGAAGCCTTAAGACAATCGGCTTTATTAGGGAAAGAATATGGACCGTTTCCTAGATATGATGAGGAGGCTATATTAAATTCACCATTTTTATTATCTAATGCCAATGAAGATGTATTAGAACTCATTAAAAGATATGGACTTAGAAATAGCCAGCTTTTAACTATAGCACCTACTGGAAGTATATCTACTTTAATTGGTTGTAGCAATGGAGTAGAACCGATATTTCAAATATCATATACTAGAAAGTCAGAATCTTTGCATCATGAAGATACTTACTATAAGGTGTTTACTCCAATAGTTAAGGAATATATGGATAAAAATAATGTGTCTAAAGAAGAAGATTTACCAGATTACTTTGTAACTACTTCAACATTAAATTATAAAGATAGAATAGAAGTTCAAGCAGCTTGGCAACAGTATATTGATGCTAGTATATCTTCTACAGTTAATGTTTCTAATGAATTTACTGTAGAAGAGGTGGAAGATTTATATATTTATGCTTGGGAGAAAGGCCTTAAAGGTATAACAATATATAGGGATGGCTGTGCTAGAGAGGGAATACTTATTACCAATAAAGATAATTTAAGTCCAATGGAAAAAATTGAAGAATTACAAAGGGAAATTGACGAATTAGCAGCAGAACAAATGAAAGAAGATCCTGATACATGTCCAATGTGCGGAGGAACTTTAATCCATAGCGGAGGCTGTGCAGAATGTCAAGATTGTGGATATAGCCCTTGCTCAATATAAAATAGAACATTTCATAAATTAAATGAATATCCTGGTATAAAAGCGAAAGGAAGGGTTATGATGGATTATCCTATAGTTTTTGTACCAGGACTATTTGGTTCTTTAGGTAACGATGTAATAAAGGGAACTGGAGATTTTTCCTTTGGATTTGCTGAAAGGGTTTACACCCCGTTTATAGAAATATTAAATTCTATGGGGTATGAAGAAGGTGTAGATTTATTTATTTCCTATTATGATTGGAAAAAATCAGTATTAGATTCAGTAGATAAATATTTATTTTCAGATGTAGAAAAAGCTAAAAAGAAAACGGGAAAAGATAAGGTAATAATTATAGGACATAGTTTAGGGGGATTATTAGGAAGGGCATATATGAGCTATTTTAACCCTTATTCTGTTGATAAGCTAATTATGATAGGAACTCCAAACTTAGGTGCTATAAATGCTTATTATTTTTGGAGCGGGGGAGAGGTTCCTTATTCAAAGGTAGAGGATAATCTTCTCTATAACGGATTAAAATTGGGGTTCATACTTTATTATGATTTATTTAAGGATGCTAATCATATAGAAGCTCTGAGAGATATGTTTCCTGTTGCTAAGGATTTATTGCCTAGTTATGGATATGGGGATTATTTATTTTGGGAAGATAATAAGATTAAAAAAGGTGTTCCCATAGATGGTATGTCTATTAATAATAGTTTTCTAAATGGGTTAGAAAATAGACCTGTAGATCAAAGTAAATTATTTATTATAAGTGGAAAAGGGAGTTATACTAATAAGGAGTTTATAGTAGATATAAAGAGGAAAGGTAGAGAAAGAATAAAGTGGGCAGATGGGAAACCTATAAATATATATAAAACAAATTATGGTGACGGTACTGTAACCACTCGTAGTACATTAGGCCATCTAGGTGGTAATAGAATAACTCTAGAAGGAAATCATACTGACATATTGTATAAATCCAAGGAACATTTATCATCTATTTTAGGTAGGCCTTTAATAAAGGAAGTTAAAGAAGAGAAAATAGAAAAAGTATATATTATTTTAACAGAAAATTGTGATAAAATAAATATTAATACTTCAACGGCTAATATAGTATCCAATAGAAATATAGAAATTGTTGATAGTAGAGTCCAGGCTGTAAATTTAGCAGAAAATACTTTTGGAATTATGGTTGCAGGAGATGAAGATTTAAAGGCTGAGATAGATGTGAAACCGGTTAGAAGAAGAAGGCCAAAGGTTTACAGAACAGTTATAGGGAAGTAAAAATATAGAGCCTTATTGGTATCATTAGACTATAATAGATCCAGAAGCTACTGATAAAGATTTTGAATTAGATATAAAAGCACATTTGAAAAAATTAAAAAGCTTGGTAAAATAACCTTGTGACATATGGGACAAAGTTAATGTTAGAACTATAAAAAGGAATATAAGAAGATATAAAAAGGAGAATTAATATGAATAAGACAATTGGTTTCATTGGAGCAGGAAATATGGCAAAGGCAATTATAGGAGGGATAGTTAATTCTAAATTGATTTCATCTAATAATATATTTGTTTCTAATCCATCTAATGAAAAATTAAAGAACTTACAAAATACATATAAAGTTAAAATTACTAATGATAATAATAAGGTTGCAAAATCCTCTGATATATTATTTCTATCAGTAAAACCTGATAAATATTCAGAGGTTATAGATGAGATTAAATACAATGTAAAAGAAGATGTTGTAATTGTAACAATAGCAGCAGGAATAAATATTGCAACTACCCAGAAGGAATTTAGCAAGAATATAAAAGTTATAAGGTCTATGCCTAATACTCCAGCTTTAGTAGGAGAAGGTATGACTGCATTGATGCCAAGTAATGAAATTACTGATAAAGAATTTGAAGAAGTAAAATCTATATTTGAAAGTTTTGGAAAAGCAGAAGTTATAGATGAAAGCTTAATTCACGCTTTTACTTCTATAAGTGGCTCTTCACCTGCCTATGTATTTATGTTTATTGAAGCATTAGCAGATGGGGGAGTATTACAGGGTATGCCTAGAGATAAAGCTTATAAATTTGCTGCTCAAGCTATATTAGGGTCAGCAAAGATGGTTTTAGAAACAGGTATTCACCCCGGAGAATTAAAAGATATGGTTTGTTCGCCAGCTGGAACTACTATTGAAGCTGTAGAAGCCCTTGAAAAGACAAGTTTTAGACATAGTGTTATGTCTGCTGTAAGAAAGTGTAGTGAAAAATCACAAAGAATGGCAAAAGAGTGACTCACTTTTAAGGGGGTATTATTATTGAAGAGATCTATATTAGTGATAATAGTTTTAAGTTTAATTATTCTTATAGCTGGGTGTACATTAGAAGATGATGTTGGAATTAGGGGAGAAGTGAAGGAGATTTTCAAAGAAGATAAAGACATAACAGGGATCTATGTAGAAGGAGAAATTGATGAGTATTTTGCTTACGATAAGGCAAGTATTAGCTTTACGGACAAAACAAAAATATATATGGGAGATAATAAAGTAGAAATTAATCAATTAAAGGAAGGTCAAATTGTAGAAGTAATTTTTGATGGAGCTGTTGCAGAGTCATATCCAGTACAGGGCAAAGCAAAAAAAGTTAAAATATTAGAATAATAGTGAGGGATATTATGTTTAAACTTGAACCGTTAGAAAATATGACAAATGAGGAAAGATATAAATATATGTTAGTTTTGCTAAGAGGCCAGTTAAGTTCTGAAGAAAATGATTTAGCTAATATTTCTAATGCTACAGGAATTATTATGGCTTCGATGTACAGGCTTAATTGGGCAGGTTTTTATATATTAAGAGGTGAAGAACTAGTATTAGGGCCCTTTCAAGGTTTACCAGCTTGCAATAGAATAAAAATTGGTAAAGGGGTATGTGGTAAAGCTGTGGAAGAAAGGAAAGTTCAAAGAGTAGCCGATGTAAATAAATTTCCAGGACATATAGCTTGTGATGCTGCTTCTCAATCTGAATTAGTAGTACCTATTATAAAAGATGAGAAGGTTTACGGTGTATTGGATTTAGATAGTCCAGAAAAGGAAAGGTTTACTGAATTAGAAGAAAAATATGCAATTAAATTCGTAGAAGAACTAAACAAATATATTAATTGGGGAAATATGTAGAAAGTATATAAGGAATAATTTGAAAAATTGTAATGAACAACATTTTTTATTTAAAAATGTTGTTCAACTCATTTGGAATGTTGTTAATTAGATTTTAAAACATTAATATCTAAAAATCATAATTAATAAAAAGATAAATGACTTAAAATATAGAAGTGAGTCGCTGAGGACCGTCCGAGACCACTGAAAAACATATTATAAAAATTAACAGATTTACTAAAAT
>NFYZ01004010.1_pt1 | contig 12922 bp, 22 predicted proteins | sample 1092561 | NCBI WGS metagenome assembly NFYZ01 (sample SAMN03609887, study PRJNA323583) | gut metagenome | isolation source: feces | host: Rattus norvegicus | place: Malaysia | collected 2013 | reverse complement strand
CGTTTAAAGGAAATGACAACTAATTATCTTTATAGAGAATGTGATAGTTGGCTTAGAAATTTTTATTGGTCTAAGAAAAGACAGATATGGACACACGGTTATTTTTGTTCTACATTAGGAGAAGTGTCTGAAAAGACAGCAATGGTTTACATAGAAAATCAAGGTAAAAACAAAATTAAATGATGTAATAGAAGTCAATTCATATAACAAGACTCAAGATCTTGTATTTTTCTTGACTTAATTTTTATAAAATCAATGAAAGTATTTAGACATCCAGTTATAGTAAGATACAGATTAAGAAATGATGAGTCACTTACCAATGACTATTATTTCGTTTCTTCTAAAACATATAATAAAATACTACATATTAGTTTTAATGAATTAGATTGGAAAATTAAATATTGTAACTATCGGTTTGAAGGGTGCCCATACTTAAAGATAGTATTATTCAACAAATACTGTTGGATATTTGGTTTAGAAGCACCTATATTTTCTATGAGATATGATACAGAAACAGGTAAAGTATCTGGATATGATAGAAACAACGATTTATATTGGGAAACAATACTTGAGTATCTACATAATGGCTATATAGATAAAGATCCAATAAAAGCATACGAAAAAATAGTATTGTATAAATATATTTGGCAAGATGATAAGGTTGTAGGAAAAGTTCCAGAAACATCGTTTGATATGTTTAGAGATAAATATAAACGATTAATCAAAAACCAATATAGAAACGGCTAAAAAATAGACATCTCTTGGAAGACCTATGCTTCGCACATAATACATTCTAAAATATATTAATTTTAGTGCTATTTTCATCTCACTTTGTTTGATAGAAAATGGCATTATTTTTAACACCTCTTAGAAGGCCTTCTAGACCATCTAGATTCTTATCAAATTATAGCAGCTGTGTATTTCTATGTCTAAGCTATTCGACGGGTCTAGAAGGCTTAGAACTGCTATTCTAAGAGGTTTCTAGATTCTATTAGATAAGTATAATTTAAATATCTATTAATATTTCATTGAATTTCAAATATCTTAACTATATAAATATAAAAACAGATACGGTGGGAACCACCTATACTGATAAAAAGCCTTTAGAAATCAAATATGATAGCAGTTTATTGTGGTCAAAATTTGAAAGTACCAAGGAAAATACAGGGTCTTTAGCCCTGTGTTAGTTCATTTTATTTTTATTTATATATATAAACAATAAAATTTAACAATGAAATCTTTAGTAAAATTCATTTATGAAGCACAATTAGAAAATAGATTTTTAATTGAGGTTGCAAATTATATGCAACAGGAGGATATAATTAATGAGTCCTTTAAATCTAATTTGTTAATTAATCTTGCAAAAACAATTAAAAAGGTTGAGGAGCCACATAAACAATTGGACAAAGAACAACCATTATCATTTGAAAAACGAGAAAAGGACATAACATGGTTGTTTCAAACACAAATTTCAAATAATTGGGGAGCAAAGAAAATACAAGTAATAAAATGGTCAGAAATAACTGATTCTGATTTTATGTTATATGAAGCAGGTGATAAATCAATAGAAAAGAAAATAAAGGAATTATATTCAGGTAAATCATCTGCGTTGGTTATTTGTTGTGAACCTGAAACTGATGAAATTAAATATGTTATTAAGGCATATGGATCTATATCAAAATCGACAGATAAAAAACCAATATTTTACACGATTGGTGGAAATGATAAACCTGGCCGTGATGGTATTAGACGACAAACAAAAGCAAAATATAGCTATCAATTCCGCGATTTGAATGTAAAAGAAATAATGGAATATATTTCTGATATGGATTGTCATGTTTTACCATTAACTGATAAATTGGTTAGTCAAATGGATTTATTACAGGCGAAACGTAAAGATGCAAAAACTGGTATAATAAATACTGATGATGCTTCATTAAAACAAATGGCTAAAGAACAACAGGCACGTTATAAAACATTAGCTAAACAAATGAAAGCAAGTCGTTTAGCTAATTCTACAGATTCAATATTTGATGAAATAACAAAAATAAATGATGAAGCCATTTCTTTATATAAAGAAGTAATATCAAAACCAGAAAATATGGATATGCGTTTTGATATGGGTGATTTAATGAGATATGTTTCCTATGCGTATGAACAACTTTATAAAGCATTAGATAAAAAACGCTGGGGGGAAAGTTATACTGAACGGCATCCTGATGATGATTATAAACCAACAACAAATAGACATGAACAGGAAGAAATTGGTTATTATGTTAAACAGGCACAACAATATATTAAAGAAGTAAAGGAAAGGATTGAAAAAATTAAATCTCTAATTAAGTGAACGAATCATCCCCTGAAGGGGATGATCTTCATGCTTCACAGTTGATGTTTGAATTCTGAAACATAGCTTCATCTATTAAACGGTTCAACTCCACCCGCTTGAATTCGGTGCGTCCCACACCTATCTCATACAGCCAGACCATTGTCTTTGCTGCATGTATATCTCTATCTTCTTTCACGCCACAGTCACAAGAAAAGATTCTATCGCTAAGCTTTAAGTCTATCCTTTTACCACAGTTAGTACATAACTTAGTTGTAGGAAGCCACTTACTTAAAACGACTGTATCAGAATTTTGTTTTAGCTTAGCTTTAACACGCCCTAATACAGAATGTTGGATTTTCTTACTATTCATACTGTTCTCTTTCCACTCACCTATCTGTTCGTCTTGCATGACGACTTTATAGTTAGATGTAAGATAATGAACTAACTTATTAGAATAGTCGTTCTTCCTATTTGTTATTTTAACATGCTCTCTTCTTATAAGAAAAACCGTCTTTCTTCTACCCCCTGACCCTTTTACTTGACGTGACAGCTTACGTTTAGTTTTAACTCATATTAAGTGTCTTTAATCGGTCACTTTCTTGCATAAAACAATCATATTATTTCCATCGTAGATGGAAATGAGGGTCTGGAAACCATCTTCGCGTAGTGTTGTTCTCATAGAGAACATAGACGGGACGTGAGTTTACTCACGGTCAGTCATTCCCATCAAAGATGGAATAGAAAGGATCTAAAATTTAATCTATTTTTCGTTGAATGAAAATGAAACAAAAATAGATAACTTATATGTGTTTAAATTGATTTTAGAAACCTTACGGCTATCATTTCTGCCAAAGACAGAATAGATAAGACTAAGTGAAACTTCGTTTAGCGCAGCATTTCCATCAAAGCTAGAATAGAAAGGGTGTCTCAGTTGATGATGGCATACATAAAACGAAATACCATAATATTTTAAGACAATCTATTGAATTTTTAAGTATCTTTACTATATTGATGTGTAACAAATAATGATTGGCTATGATTAAACTTGGTGTTTATGATGTTATTAAAAACAAACTTGGTGATTGTACAAACAATGGTTTGACAAGTAAAGTAACACGCGCTACACTGTTTCATAACTGTTCATGTAGTGAAGCAATAAAGTTTTGTCTTGAAAATGGTTTAAATCCTGCTGAACAATTCATTTTGGTAAAAAGAACATTGTGGGGTAAGGATCATTCTTATGCTGAACCACTTATTGATGTTCGCAAGAAAACACATCTTCAAATGTATGGTGGAAATGTTATGAAATTTTCAAATATTGGTGAACCTTACATGTTCGATTATCAAAGTTCTAATGATGAACCGTTAGAAATCCAAATACATGATAGGTTTGAAACACAAGAAGAATACAACGAATTGAGCATATGATTTTAATTGTTTATCTTATAGGTGTAGTCATTGCATTTATACTTGGATGTATTGAAGCATACTATAATAACAAATTACATAATGACATAGACGATTTTCCAGCAATGATAGTTCCACTATCTGTTATGAGTTGGATCTACATATTTTATGTTATTAAAGACAGACGGATAACATCTATAAAGAACAAACTTAAAAACTGATATACTTTGCGCCTATAGTTCAACGGATAGAACAAGAGTCTTCTAAACTTTAAATTTGGGTTCGATTCCCAATGGGCGTACCACAAAATAATAAAATTAGAAAAGGTTCCACATTAAATTGAAAAAATGTGGAACCTTTTCTATATTTCATTGTACTAAAAATTTAATCATATGAAAACTGATATTTTTGTTAAGCCTAATCCTGAAAAGGAAAATTCATATCTTGTCAAGATAACAAACAAGAACGCGATTGAAATTTTCAATAAAGTGTTTGGTGGGTATAAACTTAACAAATACCAGGAAATTAGTTCAAAAGGTTTTAATTTCATTCAATACGGCGTTTGGACTGAACGATTCAACATTAAAATTTCATATGCAAAAATGGAACATTTTGAACATGGACTTTAATTAAAGATCTTATATAGATTTCCAAAAATAAAATATCCTACGCTAAAATACCATTTTTGTGGGTAGTCCAAATCAACATCTTTAGTATGTGAACGGAACATATGAAGATCATATATTAGATTATGTGCGCACCATTCATTTAAAAGTGATTTGTTAGTACGTTTTAGAGGTAAACATTCATTGTCTGAATATTTACTTCTAATTTCATTTATTATAGATAGCATTTCAGATTTTTTCTGTAGTTTATAACTATCTTCTATATGTATGTTATTCTTGCTTACTTTGTACATTCAAAATTTATGTATTCTATTTTTGTTATAAGGTTTTTGTGTTTAAAAAAATAAATTTTTTAGTTATCTTAACTATTTTAATGTGTACTTAAAATAAATTGTTGAATATGGAAAATAAAGATATAAAGAAAACAGGTTACTGCTCATTGGATGAAGAGCTTATGGTATGTGCTGCAACACGATATGCTGTTGGTAGACATACATATATGAGTACATTATCTAAATATATTGCTAAGGAATATTATAATAGACTTAATGATGAACAACTAGAAAAAATTTCGCAGGATGTGCGAGAAAGTATCACACATTGTCTGTCGTATGGATCTTGTTCATTACGTTATGAGGGAAGCGTGTCTTATGAAGAAAGGGATGGTATAACAGATCTACTTACATGGATGCAAGAAAATGTAAAGACTCATAATGATCTTAAAGATATTGAATATATAGAAGTATATAAAGAAGGATATTCGCCTGAATACAAAAAGAAGTATCACGTATTGAAGATCGAACCAACCGTATTGAGGAATTATAGTCAAATGGATATTGATGATCTTCTTGAATGGGATGTTCTAGCCAATCTATTTGACAAATCTAAACATGTGACACTTAAAGTAAAAAATGATGATGGTACAATAAGTGATGTTGTCTGTGTTAAATGTTGGACAAGAGGGGTTGAAGAAAATGAAAAACGTCCTGGTATATATACATACAAACAGTGGTCATGGGTACAGTGTTGGCGACCTGTAGAAGAACTTGCTAAAGGAAAATTTGAAGTAAGCCTAAACGAAAACTATATAATTAATAAATAATTTATGAAAAAGATTGGTTTCGCAAACGAATACTATATACTTTAGAATGTTGATGAATCCGGGAACTGCTTTTATGTAAAGAATATATCAAAAGAAAGAGATGTTGCGTTTTCAAAATACCCAGGTGTTGAGTTTGACGAAACACTAAAAGGCGTAACTATTATATATGATACTGAACTTAAAGGTATTGATATGGTAAAATTTTTATAAAAGGTGCTTGTAAGCGTGTGAAGAACAAGAATATTGTGCTAACTGAATATAATATTGAGAACAATTGTAAGCAGACAACTACTATTAACATTAACGATTTTAAAATAGCATGACACATACAGAATTGAACAATATGAAGAATGAATTTATTGATAATGAACATAAACTTGACAAAGATCTTCTAAAAGGCAACATCAAAAAATTCTTACACAATACGCTTAATGTAGAAATTAAAGAAAATGATTTGGACTATATCTGTGATGATTTAGATCCACATCATGTTTCCTGTAATTTAGTGAATTATGTTGATTCTGTATTTCTATGTGATGATTGTTTTTGTGATTTAATTATAGATATGATTGTGAAGACGACAGAAAATGAAGCGATTAGTTAGTTTAATTATAGTATTAATGTGCATGGCGTTTTGTCATGCACAAGTATGTATATACAGTGGAAACACAACTACAGTGATAGCAAAGTACGAAAATTCAAAACTGTATATTGATGATGAAGTGGTCTATAATGTGAGAGGATGTAGCCTATACAATGAAAATTCACACGATAGAAACAGTATACTGTTTTCTTATAAGTACAACAAAATTTTTGCTGGTGATGAATACTATAGATCTAATGTGGTGTACACAGTAGACAACATTGCTATCTATAAAGGAGATTCTAACTATATGTCAGATATTCTTTACTATGTTAAAGATAACAAGATATATGATAAAGATGGTTATACAGTACTATTCAGATTTGATGGGAATGTACCGCTACTTATTAAGATTGGTTTAATCAACTATTTCAAACCTTAGGTTTTTCATGTTACTTCCAATCGTTATACTCTTTCGAGACTTTACTTTAAATAGTATCTCATTATTATATATAGAATAAGAATAGACAAAACCTGTAACGTCAAAATTTGGGAAAAACTCACAATCACTAACAAATCTTACAGTTTTTCCAACAAGCATTTTTATTAGTGTTTCTATATTAAATTTATTTATGTATCGCACTATTTTAATTTAAAAATAATCATGAAAAGTCTATCGGAGTTCATATCTGAAGAAGAAAGTCTTTATGGGGGTGATTTGATGCTTGAGATGTCAAATCTATCACAGAAGCACACAAAACTTCCAATGATAGTTTGGATTGAATCATGTAGACAGACTAAACATAATGTGCCACGATTGAAATTTGAAAATAGCTAATTTGAAATATATTTATTCAAAAAAACTAGTTCCAAAAGAACTTATTCCAATTTCAATAGATAAAGAAAATCCTGAGATTTTGGCTGATGGATTTAAACTAAAAATCAAACAAAAGGATTTGGGTATTCTAAAAGAATGGATAAAGAAACACTATGATGCTTTGATGGGTGTGTGGAAATATGAAATTGATACTTATGACTTTATGTTAAATTTATAATACGTTAAACTATGGGAATGGATGTTTCAAAGTATATTGAGATTTATACAAATGATTATGTAGGATCTGTTAATTCATTTGAAGAACTACAGCATATTGGCAATTTCAAGGAAGGTGAAATTGTGATGTGTTATGAAGATGAAATTCACTATTATACTATATATAAGATTTATGGTGACGGTAAAATCACATATACTCCAATGAATATACCTGGGGATATGAAAGAGTGTCTTAATATGCTTAAAAACATTGATGTTATATATAGAGTAAATAAATTTGACGAACTACCGCAATACCAGATTATACTGCATGAAGGTGATATATACAAATACTACAATAAAGGAGATTACAAAGCAAAATATATAAAATGGGAAAATGGAAATTGGGTAGAACTAAAATCATGCCCAGGATCTTGGAAACATATTGGTGAACGTATATATACTGGGGTATCTGATTTTATATATAATAATTTTTCATCAGGTTTTGGTCATGACTCAAAATATGTAAATAGAGGTTTGCCTAATGATGTGACAGAATCTGTAAAGTCTATGTTAGATAAGCATGATTTTGGGCATACTTATATTACATTGTCTGAACTAAACGAGTTGGCAAATGAAAAACATACGGAAGCACGTGAAAAGTTGTTTAAGTTTATAGTAGATATGAATAACACAAATAATTCTGCTAAACTTGACTATATCATTTCACTTTTAGAAAACGGTAAGACTGTGACTAAAAAAAATAGTTCTGATTGTAATATATATGATGAAACTGAAGAATTTAAATATATATTCGATGAAGTTGTAGATATGACAGAAATGGCATGGGCAGAATATATATCAACAGATATTTTTGTTAGAAACTACAATAAATGTGATGATTATATTCCCGAAGACAATATTAGAATAATCTATGTATTTGATAATTAAATGAAGTTTTTTAGTTCTGAGCCATTTATTTATGAAATGGCTACAATTTCAAAAAATGTTAAGTTAGGAAACGGGTATAAAAGAATTGCTATCCATGGACCTATGTCTGGTGATAGAGAAGTTCCACACGTGCATATATACCTTGCAGATGATAGGCAACCATACAATAAGTTTAATTTTGAAATTTCGTTAGTAGATATTTTAGTCTATGATGAGATTAATCTATTGAAAATGCGTGATGAATCAAAGGGAATTCTAAAAAATAATAGAACTAAATGCGATTGGAATGGATATCTAAAACTTAAACGTGATTTTGAAGATTGGTTATTCAATACAGTTCCTGACAAACCAGGTGAGTGGCATAACAATTTAGACTGTATCATATATTTCTATAATGAGGAATCTTATGATAGACATAACCATGTTCTAACTTATATAGAAAGACATGGTCTTAAAGTATTAAAAAAATACAATTACCTGTTTTCAGAAGAAGATAAATTAAGATACAAAAAAGTTTTTGAATAATGAAGAAGTGTTCATTTTGCGGAAGAACTGAAGAGGAAGTTAATTTGATTGAAGGTGTTTATGGCGCAATTTGTAATGAATGTGCTTCTATAGTAAATACTGTAATAGAAGAAAATAAAACAGTGGTCCATAAAAGAAACCTTGATGGGGTGCATAGACCAGTAGAGATAAAGAAGTTCTTGGATCAATATATAATTGGGCAGGATATATGTAAGGAGAAGATTGCTGTTGCCGTGTATAATCACTATAAAAGAATTTGTAGTACAATTAATAGTGATGAGGTAGAGATAGAAAAATCGTCAGTATTGTTGCTTGGCCCAACCGGTACAGGCAAGACAATGATTGCTCGTTCTATTGCAAAACTACTCGATGTGCCTTTTGCTATTGCTGATGCAACTGTATTGACACAAGCAGGATACGTTGGTGAAGATGTTGAATCAATCATATCACGACTTCTACAGGCAGCAGACTATGATGTACAAAAGGCAGAACATGGAATCGTGTTCATTGACGAGATAGACAAGATTGCTAGAAAAGGTGACAATCCATCCATAACGCGAGATGTTTCTGGTGAAGGGGTGCAGCAAGCACTGCTTAAACTGCTTGAAGGATCTATTGTGAACGTCCCACCTCAAGGCGGTAGAAAACATCCGGATCAAAAATATATTCAAGTAGATACTAAAAACATTTTGTTTATATGTGCTGGTGCGTTTGATGGTATTGAAAAACGTATTGCATCAAGAGTAAACACAAAGACTATTGGATTTAATACAGATAGAACAGATCCAGAAAAGGAAAGCGAACATCTACTATCAAAAGTAACTGTTGAGGATATTAGAAAGTTTGGTTTAATACCTGAAATTCTTGGACGCTTACCTGTAATTACATATACAGAGGAATTAGATAAAGATGCTTTGGTTAGAATTTTAGTAGAACCAAAAAACGCAATTGTAAAACAATACAAAAAATTGTTTGAGATGGATGGTATTGATCTGCGTTTTAATGATGATGTGATTGAATATATAGCAGAACGAGCCATAAAAAACAAACTTGGTGCGCGAGGTTTAAGATCTATAATGGAAGACATTATTGGTAAGAAAATGTTTGAGTTACCAGGAACCGATGTTAAAGAATTTATTGTAACATTGGACTATGCGAAAAATATGCTTAATGATTAATGAAAAAGATATATTGTTTTTCTGAGCAAACATTCAAGAATATAATGGATAGTTTTGGTTTCTATAAGAACGGATCTAATTTGTTTGATACACTTGCTGTAATTTCAATATGTGATACGGAAGATGGTTTAAGCAAAGAACACTATTTTAATAACAATACCGAAAACATAATAAATTTGGATTTTGATGATATAGATCCTACTGATGATACATATAAATATTATTATAGAACTTCACCAGAAAATCATGTCATAATAAATGGTAGGATATGGAAAGAAATTAGTGATGAGCAAGCAAGTGACTTAGTAAAATTCATTGTACAGAATAAAGAAAGAACATTTATAATACACTGTTATGCTGGAATAAGCAGATCTGTTGCTGTAACAAAATTCATATTAGATATTTTACTAGATCACGAAGTTGCAAATGAAATAGATTTTTCTAATATGAATTCTTATGTCTATGAAAAATTAAAGGAAAATTTTGAACAATTGTGTCAGATTAACTATATTCAATTGTAATTAAAAAGTAAACAATGTACATAATTGAATTTATTTTTGCAATATTAATTTTAGTCTTTGGGCCGATTGTTCTTGTTATGCCTTTCCTTCTTTTATATTCGATAAATAATAAATTGAATAAGAAGGCTGTTATTGTAATACTTGTGATAGTGTACATATTTTTTGATTTAATCATGATGCATGTAAAAAATTTTCCAATACACTTCTAAAATGAAACTGATTGACATTAAAAACTATTTTGAACAATGTACTGAACCTGTGTTCTTTCTTACTGATGTGTTTAGTTGGCGAGGGTATTACAACGAAGTTGATTTTACTCCAAGTTGTAAAGGTACCCGCAAAGAAAGTCTTGTACTTATCAACAGAGCACTAACGGAAACCTTTGAAGGATATAAATGGGGCGAGTACACATTTGATAACTATACGGTAGTTCATTTTGAACCTTATCAAAGCAGCTGCACTGATATTGCACTATTCAATCTTTTTGTAAACAAACTAACTAATATACAATAAACAATGATGACGAAAACTGAATATGAAGAAATTGTGAATAATTCTCCGTTGTATGCACATGCAAAACGGGAATTAGAATTTGCTGGTTACAATAATAAGAATCCTAATAGTCCAGCATCATGGATATATGATGCAGTACTTGAGTCAGTAGCAGTATTCTGTTCACATTATAATAGTGGTGGTTCTGCGCCAATTGAAATTGAATTGGTAAGAAAACTATGTTCATGGGAAAATCTTGTGCCACTAACATTTAATGATGATGAATGGCGTGGTGGCCTGACTGATGATATTGATGGTTCAAAACAGAATATAAGACGCTCAAATTTCTTTAAGTATAAGGATGGTCGCATTACTAATATTAATGCGTTTTCTTGTATGCCTACACGTACATATTATATCAATGATTCTGGTAAATATAGTGTTGAAGATAAAGAAAATCCAATTTGTTGGCATGGCGGGCTATATGAAGTTAATGAAGATGGTAGTTTCACAGGTAGATATCTGAATAGAACATGGTTGAAGAAACGCGATGTTGATTCACATAATTATACACCTGAGAAAACTATATATATCAAATGTTCTGAATATGAATTAACTAAAGATGATTGGGTTTTCTTTGTACCAAAAAACTCAGAAGATTTGAAAAAACTTGAAGAATTATATGATTGTGATTTTGTAGTTCTTGATGAAATAAAGGGAAAATATATTGCAGAAATAACACCAAAGGAAATAGACACAGCATGGGAAACATTTAAGAAAAATAATTAAATTTTTATATTCTAATTGCTATATTCCAATTGTATTTAAAACAGTGTCACATGAACGAACTTTCAAATTTTACGGTATTTGGTTTGCTTGATGAACTAACAAATAGGTCTCAGGAGGAAATTCAATATGCATTGCTTTATCTTTTGATTAAGAAGAAAGTGAAGTTTGTTGATTTGTCAAACGCATATGTAAAATCATTGGAGCTCGAAAACGAAGATCAACTTAATAAGTTGATTGAGGCTGAAACATGTGTTCTTTCTGCGTTCCATTACAAAATGGGTGGAAAGAAAGCCAGTGATAACAACGCGACTCAGCGTGCATTATATCTTCTCAACAAGTCAAACCGTTTCAATTTGAATAAACTTAACGAGAAATACAATTATGATGAACAGTTGGGTAAAGAAATGTCTTGGTATGAAAACAATAAGAAAAACTAAACAATGTAGATGAAAGAAATTGAAATTCCTGAAGGATATGAATTTGATAAGATAGTTGATGACAAAATCATGTTTTAACATTCCAAACGGGCAAAGTTAGAAATGAGTTTCTTAAAAACTTTTATGATTTGATTACAAAAGCGACAGAATATATTTGAAATGAGCGAAATGATAGATAAAATGAAACATGTCTTTGTTAAGGAAGAACTTCCTTTGACGGCAGAAATGGCATGGATAGAAACAACGTATGGTGCAGGTTCTTACAAACCTATCGAAAAAAGAATAAAGGACAAACAGCAACACATCAAAAATACAATCAGAAACAAGACAATGAATTCCAATACAGGAATGATTAATGGTTTGGTACGTGATTTTAGATGTGTGGTTGAAATTGATGAAGATTTGAAGAGGCATGTTGATGAAATCTTTAAGCCATTTATAAAAATTAAGTCAAGAAAAATACAAGATCTTGAGTCTTGTTATATGAATTGACTTCTATTACATCATTTAATTTTGTTTTTTACCTTGATTTTCTATGTAAACCATTACTGTCTTTTCAGATACTTCTCCTAATGTAGAACAAAAATAACCATGTGTCCATATTTGTCGTTTCTTAGACCAATAAAAATTTCTAAGCCAACTATCACATTCTCTATAAAGATAATTAGTTGTCATTTCCTTTAAACGTCTAATCGTTTGACCTACACTATATGTAACAGGTATTTCTATTAAAAGATGTATGTGATCCTCATCTATATTCATAGTATGTATCTTAAAATGTGACTTTGACTCACAATGTCTAAACGCATTAAACACCTGTTCTCTTATCTTAGTTAAACACTTTCGTCTGTACTTAGTACAAAAAACAAAATGATATTTTAAATTCGCTACATAATGATTTCTTGTGCGACTGTTGTCTTCTAATATGTCATATATAAAAATAAAAAAA
>NFYZ01010527.1_pt1 | contig 12933 bp, 18 predicted proteins | sample 1092561 | NCBI WGS metagenome assembly NFYZ01 (sample SAMN03609887, study PRJNA323583) | gut metagenome | isolation source: feces | host: Rattus norvegicus | place: Malaysia | collected 2013 | reverse complement strand
TATTCGACAATAGCAGTACGGTCTACACCTCTTTTTGAATGTAATTTTATTGTATAATTGTCAAATTCATATTCGCCACCAAAGCAATCTAATATAGAACCTTCTACCCCTCCGAGTCTGCTTCTAAAAGATGATGGTTCTGTTTGTACATAGTTACTTACAGCATTATCTACATCAGTCCATACTTCAAACGGATTTTCGCACATACTGTTATTTTTTAAACCATTAAGTGCAGAATATGCACCTGTAGCGTTAAATGGTTTAACTGGAATATAACTAAGTTGATAGCTTATATGTTCAGCATTTACAGTAATCTTTCCATTAATAGGTTTTGAAATCTGATAAATTCTAAATAATTGAACTTCAGTATCTTCTGAAGGTACTGATCCAATAATATTTAAAACTTTCAAATCTTCATAATGAATACCTGAAATTGGATATTCCATTTCAAGCTCATATTTTCCATTTCTTTTTTCATCTACATAACACGATATTGCATCATTTAATGATCCTATGCCTTGTGTTTTAAAATTAGTTTCATTACTTTTATACAAAATCGGAATCATAATTCCCACCACCTTGGTTTAATTTCTATTTTTGTTATACCAGTAAAAGTAACAACATTACTTCCTGGTTCTAAAATTGGATATGCATGTTTTTTACCTTTATAGCTTACAGAAATACAATCATTCCTATATTGACCGTTTTCATATGCATTGTGATTTTCACAATCAATATCAATATATTCATTACCTTCTTTAAGTATTTCAATTGAACCATTGCCGATTGTTAAAACACCCTTTCCATATATTCTAATCAAAGGTGAAGCTTCAAAATATGTTTGGTTAATCAATTCACCATTTTTATTAAATGAAATAATTGTCTCTCCACTTTTTAAAAAATTTTGTGGCATACAATTAAAAATAATTGGAAATGTGCCTTGTTTAAAATGTTGTGAAATTAAATTGAAATCATTTTTAGAGCTAATTTTTGCCATTCTAAAATGATTCGCATCTGCAGTATCTTCTAATCTTCTATATTCAATATTTTTTAAAAGAAAATCCTGTAAGGCTTTAAACCTCACAGGAGCATATTTTGTAATATAACAGTTATAAGGTATATCAATATTTTTGAAACGCTTATTGTCTATTGTAAGTGTTCCATTTCGTCCGGGAATAGATACTTCTTCAATATCACGTTCAGGAGTTCCAAAAATACTAGTGCTATCTAAAAACACTCCATAATCAGAAGAAGATTTTCCGTCAAAAACAAATTGTCTCATTCAAATACAACCTCATCTCTCTTCTTTTTCTTTTCTAGCATTTCATCAACCTCATCAGCTATTTCTTTTGCTGATTGGCCATCGTTAGCGTAAATGTAGAAATTAACTTCATAATTGCCACTTTTTTTGCTTTCAGCAGTGGCATTTCGGATATCATTCATTAATTGTCTATGTCCATATACAACTTCATCACCTTTTTCTCCAGCACCAAATAAAGTAGCTTTTTCTAATACATAAGGTTGATTCATTGCCTTGGCATACCAATTGACACTTAAATGTGGTATTGAACCTTTAAGCAAATCACCTATAGACCATCCACTTGGACTAATTCCAAAATGTGGCATAGGAATATGTGGCCATGAAATTCTAAAGTTAAACAATCCTTTAATAGTATTGATGATATTACTAACTGTATTTTTCGCTCTATTCATTGGATTTTCAATTAAAGATACAACTTTATTCCATACAGTTGTAGTTGTAGAAACAATATTATTCCAAATATTTGAAATAGTAGTTTTAATCGAAGTAACAACACTAGTAACGCTGTTTTTTAAGTTGTTCCAAGTTGTTGTGGCTGTTGTGACTAAATCATTCCACGATTTCGATAAGAAGGAAGTGATTTCTTCCCACAAGTTGATAACAAACTCTCTAAATTCTTCATTGTTGTTCCACAACTGAATAATTGCAAAAACAATAGCTGCTATTGCCGCAATAATTAAAGCAGTAGGATTAGCTGTCAAAGCCGTTAGCGCTTTGCCAATAGACTCAATTCTTGCTGGTAATCCCATAATAGCTTCAGCTGTATAGAAAGCAGTAAAAGCAACTACAATAGTTTCAATTGCAAGCTTAATAGTATCTGCATCTATTATTCCGCCTAATGCTTCAGAAATGTTCTGAGAAATAGAATCTAATCCATTTTCAATTAATTTAGGTATTGCTTCAAATACTGCTCCAACAAATCTACCGGTTGCTGGTATCAAGTTATAAAACACAAATGTAGAAATGCTATCAATTAATGGTTGCAGTGTTTCATTAACATCTACTCCATCTTTTCCATTTAACATAAGTGCTGCTAAAAAGTTTTCAGCAGATGCTTGCATTGCAGAAAATGAACCTGAGAAAGTTGTACTTGCTTCTTTAGATGTAGTACCAGCAATATCTAAATTCTTTTGTACAACTGAAATAGCATTAACAATATTTCCAAATGACATGTCATTTGCATCGACTGTAACACCTAGTTCGGCCATCTCATCTTTCATCTTTGATGCATTTTTAATTAACCTGGCCATTTCTTCTTTTGTTCCTCCATAGCCAAGTTTGAGATTGTCCAACATTGTGTAGTTCTGCTTTGAAAAGCCTTGATATGCATTTTGAATAGAGCTGATATCTGTACCAAATTTATTAGCGTTGTCAGACATATCAATCATTGCTCTATTTGCATAGTCTGCTGCTTTATCAGTATCTCCTCCTAAGCTTTCTAAAAGAGATGCTGAAAAAGAAGTTACATTCTGCATATATGCATTAGCACTTAATCCTGTTGTTTTATATGCTTCATTAGCATACTTCCTCATTTTTTGAGAACTGTCTTTAAAAAGTGTTTCAACACCACCAATCTGTTGTTCTAAATCTGCACCCAAATTAAATGATTTTTTTATAGTAGCACCAATTGATAAAGCACCAATCGCAGTTTTTACAATGCTTGAAAATGAAGAACTGAAGCTTTCTCCGGCTTCTTTTCCTGCTTTACCACTTTTACCATTAAGTAAATCAAGTACTTTTGAAGATGTTCCTTCCATAGAAGGTACTATTTGTATATAGGCTTTCCCTAATGTTGCACCATCAGCCATGTTTTATACCTCCTAATATTTTCATTCTTGTTCTTTCAAAAGTTTCTGCATTATTAAATCCAACAACTTCCTTTTCTTCATCTTTTCCAAGCCATTTTCCAACAATAGAATCAGGTTTATTTATTCCATGTTTTGCATCAGCAGTCATTGAATATAAATACATATTGAAGTTGTCATAAATGCCTGCCAACATCAGTTCTGCTTTTGAAATATTAGTTTTTGTAATTTTCCGCATTATTCTTGAATCTTCTGGCAGTCCTGCGGCTAAAGTAGCAAATAAATAAAGAGGTAGCGATTTGCAATCAAGTACAGCATAATACTGTGCCATATCGCAAATTAAGCTATCCTCATCTTCTGCTATCATTACTGCCAGAATGATTAGTTTTTTACTTTATTACTACTTTCTTTGCATTTTTCAATAATGTCATTAAATTCTGCAATTACTTTCTCTGTATCAGCAATTCCATCATTCAATGCTGCAATATGATCCATAAAATCATTCTTTTGATTTTTAGAGAAAATCATATTCATCATAGACATATATGCATCCAGTTTTTCAAAATCATCAGCTCCTTTAACCACTTTTACCATGTAAGTTAAAAATCTGAAGTCTTGAAGTTTATCTTCATTAATTTCCGCTTTGAATCCTGATTTAGTAGTGATAGAAATCATTATTATTCACCACCCTTAACGTAGTAATCGTAATATGATTGCCCATCACTGTCTGGTGAAGCAGTTACTGTGATTTCATATCCAACAGGTTCACCATCTTTATAAGTTATTTCTCCAATCTCTGTAATTTTGCCATTTGGAATGACTGTACGTTTAAGTACATTTCCTCTCATGATTTGGTCAATTGCAAAAACATGTGATTCTAATTCTTCAGAGTTTCCTTTAACTGTTAATCCGGTAGTTAATTGCCCCGTTACATTTGATTCACCATGAACTAATTTTTGAACTTCTTCGTTCAAAGCTTCAATTAATTTAACTTTGTATGTGATTGTTTTACCTGTTTGAGCAGTTAATACAACATCGCCACCCCATGCTTTAACAGTAGCTGTTTCAATAGAATTAGCCTCTGTTAGACCATCGTCAGAAATATATCCTAAATTTTTAAAAGCTTCTGTTAGTTGAGTTTTTGCATCAGTTGGTAATGCTGTACCAAGAGGTGCATAACTCATAGCACCACCAACTTTAGGCGTGCCTGCTGTTACATTTTGAACGTTACTCATATCTTATCCTTTCTATTCGTAATGAACTAAATAAAATACCGCTTGATAACGATATTTTTTTGTTTCTGTATCTGTAAAATTGTAATCTGAATTTAATTTGCATGATGCCACATTATTTGTCCCAGGCAGTTCAAAAAGCATAGCCTTTTTTACTTCATCATTTAGTAATGCTGCATTATACATACTTGGAGCAATAGATTGAACAGCTAAAGTTGCATTCATCAGTTTATCACTCATGCCGCCGCCTGTTCTTTCAATCATAATATATTTATCAGGCATGATTTTTTCATGTTCTAAATATACAGGAAGTTTTAATTTTTCTTCTAAATAATTTCTGATTGTTGCTTCTATCATTTTTTCACACTTCCTAATGCTTTAAGTAATGTATTGTATTTCAGATTACTTTTAATCGCATGAATATTAGCAGCTTTAACTTTTACATTTCCACGCGTTTGTCCTATGCCTGAATCCATTTCAAATTCATCTCCAGCATGTCCTGAATTGTTAGCAATATCTAAAACTGCTGAACCATAGCTTTCTAGAACTGACATTATTTCAGGAGATTTCATTAATTCAAAATATCCTTCTGGACTATGCTCGAATTTCCAACCATCACTCATATGCTTCTACCGTAACTTTCTTGTTCCACCTTAACGGAATATTTTCTTCTATCCCTTCAATAGGAAACCCTATCACGTGCCACTTTAGACCATAGAATTCAACAATTGCATTAGTCCATGTGTGATTGTCCGTTTTAGGAATTGCAAGCGTATAGACAGCTTTATGGCCATCTAGCGAAGTGTTATTTAAGATATCATCAGAAGATACTGGAGCAATAAGTACATCATCAATTTCTACTCTAGTTTCTTTAGAAATCGGGTGATTAAATGCATCTCTTTCTTCTGTTTCTTCTCTAACAATTAGTGTTACCTTCGTACCTTTAATCATTTAACACTCCATAAATATCAGCAAAACTGACTTTCATTTTCTTGAATCCAAGACGTTTTAAATCTCTATCTAAAATAGAAATTCCACCGCCTGTATTAACATAAGTACCACTCCACGAATAACCAAGTGCTGATTGTGATTCTTGTTGCAAGTTATAGGTATTGCTTGAAGAATCTTGATCCAATCTTCTTATAACAATGTCACAAGTTACTAATCTAGCAACATTAGCATAATCTTCATCATCTAAAACCATAGCATCCAAGTCTTTGCCGCATTTTTTGCCTTCAAGTCTCAATGAACTTGATACATCATTTAAAAGTACTTCTGACTTGTGTATTTCATCCGGAGTTAATTCTCTGTATAGTGCGATAATATCATCTACTGTTGCGTAATTAGTCATGCTTTAACCTCTCTTAGTTGTTTTCTTTACAGGTTTCTTTTTTGTTGTTGGTTTTTTAACAACTTTCTTTGGTGCTGTTTCTTCAACAGTTTCTTCATTCACTTCTTCAATAACTTCTTCTTGTTCTTCTTCAATTGGTGCTGTTTCTTCTTCAGTATCAATAGACAAAGCAGAAGGCTCTAAAGCCTTCCACTGTTCATCTATTAAATTTGCAGAAATATCAATAACAGCTCCTGTTTTGATATTTTTGTATTTCATTATTCACCTTTTTCGATTCTCTTGAATGAAGAAGTGTCTAAAATACCCCAACCGATATATGCTTCTGCTCTTAATACGATTTGGTTTGTTCTCTGTAAATCACCTAATCCGTCTGGATCACCGTATTCAATAACCTTCATAGGAATGCTTTCTGAATATCCCCATTTAAACGCATTAGCAAAGTCACCGACAATAGCTAAGTCTTTAGATGTTTTGAAAGATACAGTGTTATTTACTGATGAAGAAATACCAGCAAATGTGTCAGGATTTCCACCGAATCTGAATTCAGGATATTGTGCTACTCCATTCACCTTGATTTTTCCTAATGCAGAAGCAAATGTTGGAGCAAACGCTAAACCTGTAACAGCTCCATTGTCTGCCATAATTGTTTGAACCGCAGAATCTACATCTTCATCTTCTTTTGTAGCAGTTGTAACAATTTTTCCTACTGATTCCATATCAAAGTTATTACTAGTGATTCCGTCATATGCTGTGCCTGTAGCTGGGTTAACACCGTGCATTGCAGCAATATCTAATGCACGTGCCATCTTTTTAGCAAATCCTTCTGTAAATGCTTTTAAATATGGAACTTGTTTTTCTTCAGACATGTTAACGAATTCATCTGTTAATCTGTGCTGATAGATAAACTTAATTGGTTTAATAACTACTGATTTTACTTCTGCTTCTCCTGCTGGCTTGTCTGCACCTTCACCTACGATTGATGCTTCACCATCCATTGTGAATACGAATTCAGAAATACCGTTAAATGGGATTGGTGTTTGTGCTGATAATTTAGCTAATGATGAAAAGCCATTAACTTTTGAAAAAATATCTTGTACTACTGAAGGTTCAAATAAGTTTGTTGATTTTGTAATTGTTGCCATAATCTTTTAATCTCCTTTTTTTAGGCTCTGTGCCATTCTTAAAAATGCGTCATTTAAATTGTCACCTTTTGGTTCTTCGTGATTTGCTAAAGGTGCAATAGTTTTTTTACTTACCAATTTAGAAAGTGATTCAGCATCTTGTCTAATATCTTCTTCGCTTTCTCCATTAAGTCTTGATGCAATTTCAAAAGGCAAACCATATTCGTTTGCAATTCTCGTTTTTACCGAGTCGGACTCGTATTTTTTGATTTTTGCATCTCTAGCCGCTAATTCTTTATCGTAATTAGCATATTTAGTTGTACTTTCTTGAATTGATGCATTTAATGCAGTGATTTTGGAATTTAACTCCTCTTTTTGCTTTGCTAATTCTTCAGGTGAAATATAACCTTCAAATTTTTTTGTTAACGTTGTGCGTTCTCTCTCAAGTCTTTCCTTAATCGCATTATCAAATGCTTCTTGTGTTTCAATTGGTGTAAATGTCATTTGTTTTAAGTCTCCTTTTCCTACTTACCGTGTAGTGTACGTAAATATCTAAAAAAACAACCATTTGCGGTTGTTTTAATAGCGAATAACTTGTTTTCTTCTTTCCTTGGCTGTTTTAGCTTGCCAAAAAGCGAAAACCATTGATTCCATTAAGCATATATCTATGCCTTCTTTAATGCTTTGATACCCATATCCACCATTAGCACCTATTAGTCTTTTTTGACAGTTACTAACAGATTGTGTAAGTGACGGTTGTCCCATGTGGCATATTAAGTTTTGATCCAAACTATTTTTAAAAATATCATTTGCAGAAATAACTTCTGGAACTTTTGGAAGTATTGGTGCTTTAATCTTTAATGTTTTCATTTCTTCTTCAAGATTTAATGAACCGTTACCATCAATAACAACTTTTTCAATTTGTGCAGTTCTTAAAAATCTGAGAATCCAATCATCACCTTTTCGCTTAGGTTGACAATCGATTGATTCAACAAATATCTTATCTGTTGATGTTTTAACAGCAATAGACATGGCCACATTTTGACCATCTACACCATATTTAATACCAACATATAATTTACCCTTTAATGTAGGTAATTCTTTTAATCTGCACTCATTCCACTGTGATTCAGAAATAAAGGATTGAAGATTTCGTTTTGACCAATAACCAAGTCTTTGAATATTAAAATCTAGTTCATCTTCGCCAATTTCATCTTTGATTTTTCTTTCCGTCAGATGATAACCAAGCGAAGGATTTGTTTCATACCAGGCATCAACATCTTTTGGGTCCGTCATGTTATCAACTGACCATTCAGCCCATCCAGTGTTCTCTGTTTCTCCTTGTAATGCGTTATTTCTCAATTTAGCAAATACTGTACCACTTGATACCATCGTTGGAGGTGTTCCACAGAATATTGTCTGTGGGTTCATTGATGAAGAAACAACATATTTTAATGTTGTCTCCTGATCATCTTGATATTCCTGTGCTTCGTCAATAATCATTAAGTCAAAACCTTCACCTAGACCACCTTTTGATGTTCTTGTTCTGAATGATACTTTTCCATCTGTAGATATAAATTCAATTGTTTCAAGTCCATACTGCTTATGAGCAATATAATCTTCTTTGTCTTTATATCCAGCATCTTCTAATAGTTTTAACAAACGATAAAAAGCACTGGATGATGTAGGTGTTCTATGTGCTGTATGCAATATCTGTTCACCATTCACTAGTCCATATGCTTCTCTCATTGTTATTACTTCATTTTTACCATTACGTCTTGGAACAGCATAGCCAAACTTAGTATGTATCCATAAACCTTCATCATTGTATGAAAGCATGTCATATACTAATAGTTTTTGCCAATCTTGTGCTGTTCTTCCGGACTTCTCATAGATATCAATTGCGTCTTGGCCATATGTTTTTTCATATGGCAATATTACGGATTTTGTAGGAGTTTGGCGACCTAATCTCTTAGGCTCTGCCATATATCCTCCTTATCCTGATGTTATTTTGTTGGGTGCTCTAATCTCTTTATATATCATTTTGTATCTCCTATAATTTTTCCATATTTAGTAGCTTTTATTACTACTTTAATCACATTATTTTTAACTAAATAATTTTATTGTAATAATTGCAATAACTGCACCAATTAAAGCATGAACACATGCTTTAATAATGTTTTTAATTTTCTCTTTTTGAAAGTAGTCCATTGTTTCTCTCCATAAAAAAAGCAACCAATCTTTCAGGTTGCCGATTAAATAAATGGTGTGATATCTTTGATGTCTTTCAGAAACTGTTTTGCTTTTTCAGCTAATGAATTTTCACAAAGATAATCAATTCCTTTTGGTGTAATTTGGCAATATGGAAATTGTTCTTTTAAATAATAACCGTTTCCTACAGCAATATTTGATAATCCTGTAATATATTCATCATTAGATAGATTTTCAAAGATGTATATCCAATATTTTATATTGATTTGAAACAACGTTCCATCGTACATAAGCATCTCTGGTTCTACTGCTTCACCTTTTTTTAGTTGCATATAAAGATACGCTAGTATCTTATATACAATCACATAATAATCGTCTTTTTCCATTATGTATCATCAACTCTGATTATAGTTTAACAATTCCAATCAGTTTAGCTACTAAATCGACACCTTCTACAATAGCATTTTTAATCTTTTGCATTGTAGAATTATCTTTCAAATAATGAATACCATCAGAAGTTATAGTAATATCTGAAAAATCATTTAATAAAATTCTTTCTCCTCCCCAAGCTTTGGTAAAACTAATACCTTCAATAAGTTCTTCTGATTTCATCATATATAGTATTTGAATAAAATACTCTTCATGGATTTCTTTTAAACCAATTGCTTTTTCAAAAGTGCTTTTTTCATATTTTATATCATGTTTAAGGCATGCATAAAAATAAAGTAAAACTTTAAAAACAATTACATCATAATCATCTTTTGCCATGAATTCTCTCTTCCTTTTTCTTACAAGTGTGTTATTGTGTTTTTAGAAAGAGCAACCGCCCTCTGAGTAGAGGACGGAGGCTATTTTTTAATCATTTCTTCGGCACATTCTTTTATTATTTCATTTTCTGTCATTTTTATGTTTTTCACCAATAAAGTTGCATCAAATATCATTCCTCCTGGAGAATCTTTTATCTGATCTTCTATTTTTAAAAATTGATTGTCAATTGTTCTTTTAATTTTTTCCATCTTTAGTAGCTTTTATTACTACTTTAATCACATTATTTTTAACTAAATAATTTTATTGTAATAATTGCAATAACTGCGCCAATTAAAGCATGAACACATGCTTTAATAATGCTTTTAATTTTCTCTTTTTGAAAATAATCCATTGTCTTTCTCCATAAGAAAAGCAACCATCAATTGACGGTTATCTTTATTTGTGCTATAAAGTAATTGGATCTAGGATTGGTACGTTTCCCCCGTAAACTTTGGGAGGCGCCACCAATCCATTTTTTATTTTTCAAATACTTTTAATATCTCTTTTTCATTAACAATCATCATTTTTTCTACAAAATATGTCCTATCAGATCTAAATACATCATTAAGAACCTGGTCAATAGTATTTTCTAATGTCATTCCACTTATTTCGATATTAATGATAAAGCATCTAGCTTGATCCTTTTTTTTATGGATAGCATTATATACATTATGTTTTGTAGTATTATTTTCAAGAGTTTTTAAATCCCATTTTTCTCCATCAATCATATAATCTGCACATTTTATGTTTTTAGGCTCGACTACTCTTGGCAAAATTAACACATCTTTTCCTGTTTTTGTGGCAATCATTTTTGCAATAGCTTTTTCGGTTTTATTGTGATCTAATAAAACATTTTTTCCATCATATTTATATGTTTTTCCATTCACAGTTATTTCATCATGTTCTTTAGCAATACCTTTATGATTATTAGCGTTATATAACCATTCTTCTGTTGCATCATAATGTTCATGATTCAATTTTGCTACTCTTCTTTTGTGTTCAAATTCTAGCGTTTTATTTCTTTTTTTCTCTTCAACTTTATAAAAACTTTTTTGCCCACCTTTACCACTTTGATAAGTCTTTTTCCCATTGTTGTTATATTCAATAACACAATGACAACCTTCATGTCTTTGAAACATTCCTTTTTTTACTGCTTGAGGATACGGAATTTTAGAACCTACTCTTTCCATGCAGAATTTACATATTCTACCATCTGATAAACCTCTACCATCATATGTTCTAGATACTGTCACACCATACCCAGCGTCACTTTGGAACTTTGCATTTTTCTGTTGGTATGTATCTACATGTTTATTTGATGAAAGTTCTACTTTATTAGCAAAATTTCTTATATCTGAAATATAGTCATCTGAAGATCTCACCGATTGGTCTAATAGTTGTTTTGGAACAATTGGCTTTACTGGATTAAGATTGATGTCATTTTCAATATTGATTGCTTTTTGAACATCATTTAAATAGCTGTCTACTTGTCTGAAATAGTTTTGACAGAACTGTGTATTTCTTAATGCATTTAATACTTGTTCAGAATCATTTGGAAATACTTCAGAAGTACTATTCACTAATAATTCGCTTAGTAGTGAAGAATACTTCTGTGCTTCCTGATATGATACTGAACCACTACTTATTTTTTTTATTAACTTCTGTGCTTCAGATGATTTTTTAACAGATTTTAGAAATAACTCCCACGCTTTTTTAATTTCATCATTCATCAGCATCAATTCCTGTTAAATCTCTTAGATTTTCATTAGTGAAATATCCTGGAACAGCAGTATTGATTTTGATTGCAGCATCACCAATTAAACCAATCGCATTTGCATCAGGTTCAAATATTGGTTCCCAACTAGGTTTTGTCTCATATAAAACTTGTCTGTTAAATGCAAAATCGTCTCTTAAACATGCTGCTAAAAAGCCGGCATTTAAAAACCCAACACCGAATGAGCGTTGGGCTGACCTTGCTGTTAATCTTAAATTTTCATGTGATGCCTTGATTGCTTCTACACTTGATGGATTAGATTTTGAAAAGCCTAAATCATCTAAAGTTAAACCACATTCTCCAGCAAATAAAGATGCTTGTGTTTCAATTTCATTCAAATAAGGTGTAAGCGATGCTTGAGCAAATTGCCCTATGTCAATCTTTCCGCCATCTTCATTTTTGCTGACATTCAAGAAAGATGACATTGCTGCTTTACCACTATCTAAATCCATATCAGGATCACTACCAACTAAATACTTCTGTGGGAATGCATTTGTTTCAGAACAAATAGCCATATTTAATAAAGTATCTGCCACATTGTTCTGATATCTCATACAAGCTCTACTTATTCGAGAGTGGCCAAAAGGTCGTTTTGCATCAGGGCGATAAACAATAGGTACTAGAAGTGGATACTTTGCAATATTATCTATTCTGTATGGAGCTTGGCCAACAACATAATAATCTGTAAAGCCTGGTCCAAAATATGCTTCTATTGTTGGATTGCCATATTCATCACGATCAAGAACTGCATAACCCTCTTTTAACATTCCTGTAATTTCATCCATGATACCTGTAGCATTATATCCATCAATAACTTGCATACGTGGATATTCATCTTCATCTTTTGAAATATAGATAAAATCACAACTTGAGATTAAAGCACCCAGAATTGCAGAACTTGGCAGAATGTCAAAGTTGTTCATTTTGTAGATTGTCTCTAAATCAAGATTGTCATTTTTGAATCCTCTGAACTGTAATCTATCCGCTAAACTGTCAACTGCTTTCGTACACCATCCAAGTTGTATATTGAATTTATTTTTCAAACTAGATGGCACCATTAAATTACGTGGTACATGTGATTCTTTCATTTCATAATAGTTGTATCGAAGTCTAACTCTGCTTTGTTTTGATACTAACTTTTTTCTTAAATATTCAATTCCTTTTGCCATAGTTCCTCCAGGTTATTTATAAAAAAATCAACCCATTTTTGAGTTGACTTGTGAAATTCAGCGAGAAATATTCGCAGTGCGGGCGGGTATGGTGTGACAGTATCTAGAACATATGATGGTAGAGGTTTATCAGATGGTAGAA
>NFYZ01009948.1_pt1 | contig 12977 bp, 17 predicted proteins | sample 1092561 | NCBI WGS metagenome assembly NFYZ01 (sample SAMN03609887, study PRJNA323583) | gut metagenome | isolation source: feces | host: Rattus norvegicus | place: Malaysia | collected 2013 | reverse complement strand
CGTTATAATGGTGTATTATATAAAGTTTTGCAGGAGCATGTATCTCAGGAAACTTGGAATCCGGTAGAGGCTCCAAGTTTGTTTGCAGAGGTTCTTATTCCTGACCCTGGTGTTATTCCTGAATGGAAGCAGCCTGAATCTACTAATGGTTATGCCAAAGGTGATAAGGTTACTCATAATGGAAAGATTTGGGAATCTCAGGTTGATAACAATGTTTGGGAGCCTGGTGTTGGAGGAACTGAATCTCTGTGGTTTGAAGTTACCGGTTAAAATCAGCTTTAGTAGGAGGATGCAGATATGTCAGATAGTCCAATTATGAGAGCTGAGCACGAAGAGTTCGTAAGGAGAATGGAGGAAGAACATAAGCGCCAAAATAAGCGGCTCGACCTTCTTGAAAAGCAAACTGAACAGATTACCGATATTGCTATGTCTACCAAGGAGCTTGCAATTAGTGTAAAGCAAATGGCAGAGGAGCAAAGAGAGCAGGGAAACAGACTCGAGAAATTAGAAGGGCGAGATGGTGAAATGTGGCGCAAAGTAGTTGGCTACGTCATAACTGCAGTGATTGGTATTCTGATTGGCTTCGTGTTTCGGCAAATTGGAATATGAGAAGTCGAAAAGACAATTGAATTTTTTGATTGATGTGTGTAGGGTGGCGAAAGCTGCCCTATGCGCATTTCTACACAGCAAAACTTTTTCAAAAACTTTTCAAAAAGGTATGTACAAATTAAAAATAACGTGGTATAATATAATCAAGGTTAAGGAATGAACCTAAGGATAAAACAGGATGTTCACTGACATCGCCTAGCTTCTTAAATGAAGCATCAAGCGAGTAAATAGTTGCGAAAGGTAACCTTAGGAATTCTTAAACCAAAATAAAGTGTTCAGGAGGAACGAAATATGAAGGCATGGAATAACGGTAAGTTCGTAGAGGTTGAGATTGGTCAGAGAGTTTTGGTTGCAACATGCGGTAGTGGCAGAAGCTACTTTGGTGAGTTTGGTAAGCTTGATAGAGTGACAAACAGTCACATGGTATTCATTACGGATTCTGGTGCAGTCGTTAAGACAAAGGTTGATGCTTATGGTGCAACTCTCCAGACAGTTGGCAAGGCCGCTAAGAATCATTACTTCGTAAGTTTAATCGTTGAAGGCCGCGAAGATATGATTCATCAGAACGTAAGATATTGGAATGAAAAGAAGCTTTGCTTTGAAAATAAATAATAAGGAGGAGACCAAATGGAGTATTCAGATGAAATGATAACATTCGAAACTGATTGTTGTGAAGGTAAACAACCTTTGAGAAAAACTTACTATCATGCAACTGAGGAAAAGAATTTCGATTCAATCCTTGAAAAGGGAATCTTAAAAGGAATTGATGGAGTTGTGTATGTATGTGAAAAACCTGAAGAAGCTGCAAGATTCCTGGCAATAAGGGGAATCGAAACAATCTTCGTATTCGAGATTCACATTGAGGAATCTTTTATAAGTGAATCGTTTGACCACAATGAAAGATTTTTCAGATGCAAAGCGTACATGTATTCCAAAGATATTTTGAGAGAAGAGATTGTTGGTTGTTTCAAGTATGAGCTGCCCTGACGAGTCGTTGAAAATTACGACGAAACCGGCATAAGCCGGTCGGTGGCATAAGGCTGCCAAATAAAGAAAGGAGGACATAGGTATGTCCAAGGAAATTCTGCAGAAGAAAACGTGTAAAGAGCTCAGAGAGCAGGCAAAGGAGTTGAATATCTCTGGAAGATGGGATATGACAAAGGACGAATTGATTGAAGCAATCTTAGGAGCGAAAGTTGCTGAGACCGGCAATGAAGAGGTAAGTGCTAAAGACGAATGTAAGGTTGACAATCATGATGGTGCAGATGCGGAGGTTAAAGATGAGAAAGGTTCCGCAGACACCGAATCCAATGTCGATATGAAGCAGAAGATGCCATACATTGAGAATGTGGAAATTGGTACTCTTGTTGCTTTCCGTCTTTCGAATGGTAAGGTCAAATCTGCCAAGGTGGTTAAGAAGTCCACTAAGAATCGAAAGCTTAAGGTTGAGACCAACTATGGTGCTACATATATTATCTCTTATGATGATGTGGTGTGGGTACGTACAGGTAAAAGGTGGCCTCGTGGAATCTATAAGCTTTTGAAAGGATTGGTGGATGAGAATGGCAACAATGAACAGAAGTAAGTTCTCAAAATCTGAGTGCATAAAATCTGTTCGTAAGTTCTTTGAAAAGCAGGCAAGATTCAAGAAAATCCAGGCCGAGTTCAATGAAATGAAAGCACAGTTCTACAGTGACATGGAAAGTTACTTTGAGGCTGAGCAAATTGAAGGTGCAACAACATTCGAGAGTGATGAGTTTGCTGATGGTGATTTGCAGGTTACAAGAACCCAAAAGTCAAGTGTTGAGTTTAACGCCGATAAGCTTGAAAAAGCTCTCGGTAAAAAGTTGGCCAAATCTGTTGTGCTAAAGCAATATCAAATCATTGATATGGATGGATTGATTGCATACCTGAAAGAATGTGATGTTGACCCAAGCATCTTTAAGAGTTTCTTGAGTGTTACAAAGACTGTTGATACTAAAGAGCTTGATAGATTGGAGGAGCTTGGTAAGGTTACTCTCGAGCAGGTTAAAGGTTGCTATTCAGTAAAGCGTCAAAGCCCATATTTCACTGTGACTGTGAAACGAGGGCAAGACGATGGAAGTTGGCAAAAGTAATGGTGAAGCTTTAGCTAAGGTATTGTGGTATTATAACCTGATACCGGACACTGCATCACTTACTCAGAAAATTGTTTGTCCATTTCATGATGATGTAAATCCAAGCATGATTGTGAATTTTGAAGATGGTTCTTGGTTTTGTTTTGGATGCGGGCTGGCAGGTGATGCAAAGAAGTTTGTAAAGCTCATGGAGCAAAAGTATAATAAGCTTAATGACTTACAGGCTTATCAAAAATATCTTCGTATTCTAAAGTCCAATAAGTGTAGTGGTATTAAACTGGATATTCACCAGAAGTCCCAGAAGCCACTTCAGAGGGACTTGTATAATCAGGCCTATGATTACTATCATGGACTAAAGAAAGTTAACTGGAGGGATTCTGATGAACCTGAGGTGGTGGCTGCAAAAGGGTATATGACCAAGAGAGGATTCTTTCCTGAGACTCTTAGCAAATGTCGAGCTAAAATTACATACAATCATAATTATGGCTTAATATTCCCAATGTTGGACAATGGCAAGTTCAAAGGTTGGGTTTGCAGGACCATGATAAAATCGGTAGAAGCAAAACGAAAATACTTATACAATGAAGGATTTAGTCGAGCTACTACTTTGGTTGGTGATTATGGCTCAAAAGACTATGTTATTGTGGTTGAAGGATATATGGACCGATTGAAGTTGGTACAATGTGGTGAGGATAATGTGGTGGCAATACTTGGTTGGAAAATGTCACCTCAGCAAATCCAGAAACTCAAGGACAAAGGAATCACGAAGGTGATAAGTGCATTGGATAATGATGACTGCGGTCGAAAGGGAACAAAGTTCTTGGAGCAACATTTTGAGGTGACCAGATGGTGCTATCTCAAAGGAGTGAAAGACCCTGGTGATATGACGCAGGAAACGTTTGATAAGATGCATAAAAAGACGATGACTAAGTTCAGAAATAAATAAGGAGGAACCTACTATGGGTTTAGTTGATAAAATCAAGAGCGATGTGAAAAAGGCTGGTGCCAATAAGGGCAAATTCATTTATTTCCGTGAAGGACAGAAGCAGCGTGTTCGTTTTCTGACCGATATGGATGACGGTATGGAAGTTACTTTCCATGATAGCTTTGAGCAGGGAATCAATGTTCCTTGTCAGGAGCTTATGGGACGTAATTGCCCGTATTGCGATGATGACAGCTTGCGTACACGCTCTCAGTACATTTGGTCCGTATGGAATTACGACACCAAGGAAGTTCAGTTATTCATGTTCCCTGTGAATAACTGCAGTCCGATTCCTGCATTGATGGCCATGTATGAAAACTATGGCACAATCACTGACCGTGATTACGTTATTAGCGTTTCCGGTAAACAGCAGAATAAGACATTCTCTGTTGTGCCTATGGATAAGGTGAAGTTCAGGAATGAAAAGGCTAAGCCTTATTCTGAAAAGGCTATCATTAAGATGCTGGATAAAGCATGGCCTTGCGAAGCTGCTGATGACGAAGATGAAGAAGATGAGGCACCTAAGAAAAAGCGTCCTGCCAAGTCTGCTTCTTCCAAAAAGAATCGTAAGCCTGAGCCTGAGGATGATTATGATGACGATGATTATGACGAGGGTGAAGACTGGGAAGACGAGGAGGACGAAGATGTAGTGGATTACTCAGAAATGAGTGCCAAGGAGCTTTATAATCTTTGCAAGGAACGCGGCATCAAAGTTGCTCCGAAGAAACCGGCTAAGTTCTACATCAATGAGCTCGAGGAGTATGACAAAGCTAATGAGGACTGGGGCGATGAAGACGAGGAGGACGAAGATGAGTGGGAGGACGACTAATGCAATAACCTTGCAACAATTGTTCAATACTCAGCTTGTTACTCAGGATAAGCTTATTCAAAAAGGTGTCTATGATAGATATAAGGATAAGCTTACAGCTACAGTTCCTGTGGATGATGTTGGTTTAGCATCATATCATGTTCAGCAGCTTATGTCCGAGATTGGTGAGGTGTTGGACGCTGATAAGAGGTGGAAATCGCATCGTAATGACAAGTTCGATAAGAATGCAAAGCTCGAGGAATTGGCTGATTGTTTTGTGGTGCTTATGAACATTGTGATGTTTTCTGGTTTTGATGGTGACGACTTGGCCAATGAAATTCAGCAAAAGCTTGGTGTTGTGTCTGACCGTCTTGGTGACTTATAAACCTGGGGAGGGGTAACTCCCTCCCTGTATTATTAAAAGGAGAATCGATATGAAGAAATCATATAAAGATATGAAAGTGTACTTTGCAAGTCCTTGGTTCAATCCGGAACAGGCAGAACGTGAGGAACGTGTAAAGGGAAAGCTAAGAGAGCTTGGATTCAATGTGTGGAGTCCTAAGGAGAACAGTTCATTGTCTCCTATCACTGACCCGGTGATTCGTGAGAAGATTTTCTCTGCCAACGTGGAGAATATTAAGTCTTGTGACATTCTGTTTGCAATCACAGACGGAAAAGATATGGGCACGATTTGGGAGGCAGGTTTTGCTAATGGTCTGAATGAGACCTTTAAGCTTAATCCTCTTCGTGATAAGATTATCATTGTGTATTATTGTGAGTCACTTGGCCCAAATGGTCAGTTTAATTTGATGCTTGCTCAGTCCGGTGATATTACGGTGACCAAGTTTGAGGACCTTGATAAGCTGCCGGCACTGATTGAAAATGGGGAGGGACTTGCTTATGCTGGAATTGTTGAGTAAAGAATCCATCCTGAGTGAATATCCTCTCAAGAAGATTATCAGGTATAACCACCGCAATCGTCTTCAGGATGAAAGTGTTGCCGAACATACATGTTTTGTGAGTTTGTTCTGCTTGAAGATTATGTCTCAGCTGAATCTTACTCATGAGCAGGAACGCCAGGTTCTGATTCTTGCAGCTCTTCACGATACTTGTGAGAGTAGGACTTCAGATATTCCTCATGATGTGAAAGCAAATTATCCGGAGATGCAGGCAATCCTCGACAAGATTGAGAAGGATTATTACGAGGAACATTGGAAAGCTTACATTGGAGATGTGTACAAACCCGATGAGATGGTGTATAATATACTTAAGTTGGCAGATGCCTATAGCGTTTACCAGTGGGTGCTGAATGAAAAGGCACTTGGCAATGTGTCTGATTGCATTGAGGAGATTTATGTTGAATCTGCAAACAGGCTCAAGAAATACACTGGAATTATAAATAAACTTGAAAAGGAGAATAAAGCATGAATGGTGTGCAAATTGGTTACAAAGGAATTGACGTAGAAGTCATTGGTTACACGAAGCATCCCGCAAAGATAATGTGGGATATGCTTAAGCAAACATGGATTAAGCTGCAGGATATTGAGTATGACCCTGACAAGGAAATTTGTCAGAAGTTTATCGTTGGTTCTGTGGAAAAGCGTTTGAATCCTACTCCTCAAGAGACTGTTATGATTCAGGTGGTATTTAAGAATATCAGCCGTGTGAATCTCGCTCAGCTTACTCGTCATCGTGGCTGGTTGTTTCAGGTTGAATCTCAGATGCCTCAGCATGTAGAACATAATGTGATTCTTCCTTTGAATATTGCTAACAGTGAGTATGCTGAGCGTGCAATGAAGTTGATTAAGGAATCTCAGAAGTTGTACGATGATATGACTAAGGGAAATGACGACGGCAAGGAGCATACGAATATCCCTTATCAGGATGCTCGTTACTTACTGATTCATTCTCAGACATGCGATGCGTCTTGCTCTTTCACACTTCCTCAGCTGGTTAATACATGTGGCCAGCGTTTGGAAAACAATACGGCAGATGAAATCAATTATGCTTTCAGGATTCTGCTTAAGAAGCTAAAGGAAATCATTATGGCCGATGAAGAGCTTGATGAACTTGACCGTCTGGTGTATATGACCAATCTTGAGAAGTGTGATTGTTTTGGTGCAGCTACAAAGAAATGCTTTACATGCGATGATGTATTTGGCAATTCTTTCGCAAGGTTTGCTTGTGCCAACGACCATGTTGCCGATGCAACTGTGAATTGCAAGTTTGACTATACGAAGTCCGCTTGGTATGCTGAGCTTAAACGAATCAAGGAGGAGGAACCTGATTTGCTGTTGCCTGGCGAATCTGAAATGATTGACAGTTGGGAGGATAAGTAAATGTGGGTGATTTTCGAAGGCCTTGATAAGGCAGGCAAAACGACTCTTGAATGGGAGTTTTTGAAAGCGACAAACTTCAAGCATCTTGTAGTTGACCGTGGTCCGGTTGGTTACAAAGTCTTTGATAAGCTTCTTGGAAGAGATACCAAGCTTGGTGACCAGGAGTTCATTCATCAGGCACGTAAGATTATGAAGAATAAAGATTTTATGGTTGTGTATGTGCATTGTGATGAGGCAGCTGCTGAGAAGCGTTTGAAAAGGTATAGCGAGACTTGTCCTTATGATTATAATAAAGCTCAGAAGATGCTTAAGGATAACATAAGGCGATACTATGATGAGCGAAAAGTCCTTGACCTTGATACTTCAGAAAAGTCTGTTGAGGAATGTGTTGAGCTGATTGTTGAGAAACTTAAGGAGGTGCAGAAAGGTGAATTGTAAGAACACAAATCAAACAATGGGCTTTGATAAGTTCAGTGAGTGTGATTACAATCTGCATTGGAGTTTCTCAAACTTTAATAGAATGCTTATGGTGGCTGGGCGCATTGCCCAGCTGCCTATTAAAGCAAGAGTTCTGGAACTTGGTGCAGGTTCAAGTGATTTAGAGAATCTTGTAAAAAAGAATTTCAAAAGGGAAGATATTGAGTTCATAAAGATTGATGGTGATAAGCAATACGAATCGAATGATGAGATTACCGTGTTGGACATTACATCAATTCAATGCGGAAATTTTGTTGAAGCAAACGGTCCGTATGATGCGGTTGTATTTATGGAAGTGATTGAGCATATCAAAGAGGTTCATGTAGGTTATGTGTTTGATTATATCTATAAGAATCTTAAGAAGTCCGGATTGTTGTTGTTTACAACTCCAACTCCTGCTTATAACGGCAGGTACGAAGATAGAGTTTGGCCGGATGACCACGACCATGAGTTTACAAACAAAGAGATTTGTGATATAATAAATAAGTGGTTTAAGGTTGAGAAGCAGATTGGCTGGAGTCTGGAGGAACGAGAATATACAGAGCTTTTGGAAAGTGATGAGAACATCATGAGAGTTTACACAAAACTCAGAGGAGCATTTCCTGAAAGTTACATCAAGGCAATTATTGCTTGTCTTTCTCCGGTAAAAGCAAATCGACAGGTTCTCATGATTTGCAGAAAAAGGAGGGAATTGAATGGACTTACATAGACATGATGAGTGTAGTACATTCGATGGTTTTGGAAAGCCTGAAGAACTTGCTGCATTAGCAAAGCAACTTGGGCACACTGCATTAGGTATTTCAAATCATGGTAATACGAATAGCTTGGTAAGACACTTCTATGCATGCAAAGAGGAAGGTATAAAGCCTGTAATGGGATGCGAAGGATATTTCTTGCCGGTATACAAAGAGCAAACTCGTGGTTACCATTTGTGTTTGTTTGCCAAGGACAATCTTGGTTATACAAATTTGAACACTTTGCAGTATGAAGGTGAAAAGCAAAAGTACTACAATCCCATTTGGGACTTTAAGCTTTTGGAAGATTATCATGATGGATTGATTTGTACAAGTGCATGCGTTGCTGGTTATCTGGCGCAATGCATTAAGTCTGGTAAGATTAAGCAGGCTGAAAAGTACTTGCTGAAAATGCAGGAAATCTTTGGTGATGATTTTTATATCGAGATTCAGCCTTATGTAGTTTCTGAATCCGGTTTTCAGGAATTGGTAAATGTTGAATCTATTAAATTGGCAAAAAGACTTGGTATTAAGTGCATTCTTACATCAGATTCTCATTATGGTAGTAAAGAGGACTTTGATACGTACATGAAAATGCATGAGATTGCTAAGCATAATTTTGGTGACATTGAAGCAACTTACGGTGAGAGATATATGCCTACTGAGAAGGAGCTCAAGGTCAGGTTCTATAAAATGCATCGCAAGGATTTTGGCGATGCGAAAGCAAAGCAGATGGCAAATGAGATGATTGCTAATCTTCATGAAATTGAGGATAAGGTTGATGGAAACATTCTTGATGAGCTTGAGCTTAAGCTTCCTCAATTTGATGAGAGTCGTGATTCATTTGATTTGTTGAAAGAAAAGATTCGTGATGGTCTTAAGAGTCGTGGCAAATGGAACAAACAGTATGCAGCACGAATCAAGGAGGAGCTCAAGGTAATTAAATATCATGGGTTTGAAGACTATTTCTTGATGGTGGCTGATTACACTAACTGGGCAAAGAATCACGGAATCTATGTTGGTCCTGGTCGTGGTTCGGGTTGTAATTGCTTGGTGAATTATGCATTGAGAATTACCGATGTTGACCCGATTTTGTTTGACTTGGACTTCAGTCGATTCTTACGTATTGACAAAAAGAAAATGCCTGATATTGACTTGGACTTTGAGACAAGCCGTCGTGGTGAAGTGATTGAGTACTTACTTAAAAGGTACCCAAATAATGCAGCCCAGATTTGTTCTTACGGTCTTTATCGTGTGGATAATCTTATCAATGACCTTGCAAAGGTCTGCGGTAATTTGAGTGAGAACAAAGAGGAGATTAAGCAAATTAAAGCTTTCATCAATAAGCACATCAACGAAGGTTTGCTTGACCTTGAAGCTGTTGGTAAGTCTGCAGAGGCAAAGATGTGGAATGCTCAGTATGATAATATCATTAAGCATTTCTGTAAGTTGTACAACAAAGTTCGTTTCATTGGTACGCATGCTGCTGGTGTTGCAATTACAGGAAATAATATTTTGCAGTACACAGCAATTCGTATTGATTCTAAAACTGGTAAGCATTTCACTAACTACGACTTGAATGATATGGAAAAGATTCAGGTTATTAAGTTTGATATTCTTGGTTTGACAACGATGTCAAGCATTGGAGAGTTAAGAGAGCTTACTGGCCATGAGGAGTTTGATGAAGATTGGGTAAATGACCCGAAAATCATGCAGGCATTTTCCGAAGGAAACTGTGATGGCGTATTCCAGTTTGAAAAGAAATCGGTTCAAGATATGCTTAGGGTAATGCAAGCTGATTGCTTTGAGGATGTGATTGCAGCATCAGCTATGAATCGTCCTGGTCCTTTGAGTTTGAAAATGCCTGAGGTTTATGCGGCAAATAAGGTTGACCAAGCTCATATTGATAAGTCACTTCCATATAGTAAATATCTTGAGAAGACTTATGGTTGTGTGGTGTATCAGGAGCAGGTTCAAGCGATTGCTGTGAACATTGGTGGATTGGAATGGCCTGAGGCTGATAAGATTTTGAAGATGCAGCGTGGTGGTACTGAAAAGGCAATTAGAAACTTTGAAGAGAATTATGATAACTTTGTAAAGAAGTTTGAGGCCGGTGCTAAGAAGCATGGTATGACCAAAGAACAAGCTTTTGAAATCTTCGATAAGTTCTTCAATTACGCATTCAATAAAGGGCATGCAACCGGTTATAGCTTAATCTCGGTAGAGGAAATGTACTATAAGCTTTACTATCCAACAGAATTTTGGTATGTGAAGATGAAGTATACTGGCGATGATGCTAAAGGTGCGAAGTTCAGGGAGAATGCTGTGATTGATGGAGCGGTTTGCTTCCTTCCTCACGTAAACTATTCAGCCAACTATACTCTGCGAAAAGTAGATGGTGAGATGGTAATTCAAGAGGGACTTAGTTCTATCAAAGGTGTTGGTGAAAAAGCTGCAGTTGCAATTGAAGAGGAACGTCGTAAGAATGGTGTGTTCAAGTCTTATGATGACTTCTATGACAGATGTAAATCTCGTACGGTTACGACGAGAGTTATTTCGATTCTGAAAGAGTATGGTGCTTTGGAGTTCAACAAAAAGAAGTACATTGCTCGTGTGACTAAGTACAATGGTACTTTGTATGCGAAAGCCAATCAAAAATAATTTCATTTAGGGGTGTACAATTTTCATCAGATATGGTATAATATATACAGGTGGAATGAGTACACCCCAACATATTTTTAAGGAGGAAAACAAAATGGCAAACATGATTGAGAAGTTTAAAGAGAACAAGAAGGTAATGGAGATTAAGATGGAGCAGGTCAGCAAAATGGCTGATGCCGCAGCTGATGAGTTCGTCAAGACTTTGGAACCTCTTGTCAAAGATGCGTCCAGGGAGGACATTGAAAAGTTCCTCGAATGTGAGGATGAGATGATTGACGATATGGACAAGATGGCAGTTCTTACTAAGTTCGCTGAAGTGAATGATGCTGGTGGCATTATGATTTTTGGTGTTCGTAAGTAACGAACGGATGATAAGTTCTTAGAAGAGAATGAAAATGGAGAGCGGTCACAGGTTGGCTGCTCATCCAAGTAATTCAAAGGAGATTTAGCTATGGCAAAAACAAACAAAGCACAGGTAATTGCCTTGTGTAATGAAATCAACAAAAAGGAAGGCGAAGGAGCAATCTATTCGATAGGTTCAAAACATGCTAATCTTAAAATCAATCGTTGGTCTACAGGCATCGAGGACCTTGACAACATCATTGGTGGTGGAATGCCTGAAGGACGAGTGGTTGAAATCTTTGGTCCTGAAAGCTCAGGAAAAACTACATTGCTTTACCATTTATGCGGATTGCATGATTTGTGTTTGGATATTCCTATTGAAGGGACGTTTGATGCAGACCGTGCAAAGGTCTTTGGAAATAGACCAAAGCAAATGTTGATATATCGTGCCAAGTATGGTGAAGATGCTTTTAACAAAACGATTAAGTTTGCAAAAGCAGGAATTCCGCTTATTGGTATTGATAGTGTGCCGAGTATGGTACCTAAGGAAGATGCTGAAAAGGTGCTTAAGTCTGCTGAACGTGATTCCATCGAGGAACAGCGTATTGGTGGTACAGCAAGGTTGATGAATAAGTATCTTCCTACAATTGAGGAAATTATTGAAATGACTGGAACAACACTCATCTTTATCAATCAGGTTCGTGATAAGATGAATGCTATGATGTTTGGTGAAAAGACTGATACTCCTGGAGGACGTAAGCTTAAGCATGCATGCTCTCTTAGGATTCAGGTAGCACGTAAAGGCTGGATTGAGATTCCAAACAAGAATCCTTATAACTCAGCTAACACTGAAAAGATTGGCCTGATTATGAAGTGCAAAGTTGTCAAGTCAAAAGTAAGTAACCCGATGGGTGAGTGTGAGATTCCATTATTCTTCGATAGAGGCTTTGTAAGCTTTGATGATGTAACACGAATTAGGAAAGAAATCATGATGCAGAGGGCACAGCAGTTTGGAAAGCGTGTTCCTAAAGAGTTCTTAGAAGAGGAGGACGATTAGTATGATTGTAAAAAAGCGATGTTATGAAACAAAATCATTTGATGAGACAAGTGAGTTCTGTAATAGATGTGGTTATTATAGGTCATGTAGAAACAATACGCTTGGTAAAAGGCACAAATGCTTCAAAGATTGTGAGCATGGAAAACATGCAGAGTGTTTAGATTGTCCCGCCAAGTTTGAGTGCAAAAGGAAGGCAGAAGAAATGGAAAAAGAAAAGCATCAAAATCCAAGTTGTGACCCTGTCAATCATCCTTCGCATTACACTCAGAGCAAGTTCGAGTCAATCGATGAAATGATGATTGCTTTTGGTCCTGAAGTTGTTTATCACTTCTGCATTTGTAATGCTTGGAAGTATAAGAACAGAGCCCCATACAAAGGAAACTTTGAAGAGGATATGAAGAAAGCCGATTGGTATCTCACAAAGGCAAAGGAAATTAAGGGGGGGAACTTATGGCAAGAATAACGAAAGACGAGTATTACCTTGGCATTGCCATCGCAGTTTCCAAACGAAGCACTTGCATCAAACGTCATTATGGTTGTGTTATTGTAAAGGACGACATCATCATTGCAACAGGATATAATGGGAGTCCAAGAGGCGAAGAAAATTGCTGTGATAGAGGCTCATGCAAAAGAGCTAATGCTGAGCGTTATACAAGCTATGAAAATTGTGATAGTGTTCATGCTGAACAAAATGCTTTGATTGCTGCAAGCAGAGATAGGCTGATTGGTGCGACGGTTTATCTTGCTTGTGAGGAATATGGGTTTGATAAAGAGAAATCTGACTTGTGGGATGAAGAGATAGTTGGATTCCATGAAGACAAGAATCCGGTTCCTTGTCCTATCTGTATGAG